>JAABUU010000730.1_pt1 | contig 68544 bp, 63 predicted proteins | sample 5559301 | NCBI WGS metagenome assembly JAABUU01 (sample SAMN10711884, study PRJNA513360) | rock metagenome | isolation source: Antarctica rocks | place: Antarctica: Victoria Land, Richard Nunatak white
GCTCTTAAATCTTCGATCCTTCCCTGATGCCCCACCCCTACCCCCCCCCCTTCATCCCCCCCCCCCCCCCCCCTCCCACCTCCACCGCTCTCACACCCAACCACATACCCTCAACGAGGAATCATCCCCGCGCTCTTGAATCTCTCAAACGCCTTGAACCACGACGAAATAGGATCAAGCTCTTCCAAGAACCCCGCTGACCTGGCCTTGTCCAGACTCAGCTGCCGGTCGAGCGTCAAATAGTACCCGTACGAGTCCAGGAAGTCGGCTTTGAACACCGCGCTGCTCTTACAGCCAGCCTGGTCCAACACGTGCCGGTGCTTCTGGATGTACTCGCTCGGTTTCAGCACGGCGAGTCATCATTGGTGGGGCCAGTGCCTTCAAGACCAAAGTAGGCGGCGAGAACGGACCAGCGCGAAGCCATGTTGGAGGGGGTGGCGGAGTCTGCAATGTTGAAGAGCTGGCCCCCGCCGGCCTTTTCGGGATGCAGGGCGGCCCAGATGGAAAGGCGGGCGATGATGTCTGCGGAGGCTTCGTTGAAGAGGGAGGCGTAGGCGGGCGCGGTGCCGGGGAATGGGACTTTGGCGCCTTTGCCTTCGATGAGGGCATAGAGGGAGAGGTAGGTGGCCCAGTGTGCGGTGAGGTTGAAGGCGCTGCCGTTGGGGGTGAAGCCGATCTATTACGAGAGTGAGGTGTTAGGATGTGGTTGGAAAATTTCGCTAATGGCAGATGAGATGTGTGCTACAGAGTTTGATGCTGGGCTTACGACGGCATCGGGTCTGATATCACACCATGTCCACTTCTTTCCTTTGCTCTCCTTCTCAAGGACGTCGGTAAGCGCGTAGTAGATAAGTTTGCTGCCTGCGGGCTCTGGGAGCCGTCCCATGGATTCTTTGAATGGAGCTGTGAACACGCCACCTGGGATATGGATTCCATATCCCTATATTGGGTTTCAGCACCTCAACAAGACACCAATCTTGAGGACTATCTGACATTGGAGACTATACCTTGGTACCGCTCGGGAAAACGACAAAGATCAAATCCGATGACAAGCTGTTCAAGGCGCCGATAGCGCGCCGAAGCATCTCACGGTTGACTTTGATTTCCGCATCTCCATCGTCGTCTTGTTTGTAGGCTGTCAGATCATAATTTTGATCAGCAAAAGTCATCTCAACCATGTAAAGAGCATCCGACTTCTCCCTCAAACGTACCAAAGTGAAAGGCATGCGTGACAGTTGCAATATCTTCTACTTTCTCCTTGAACAAGGCCGTGAACTCTTCAACCGTCTGTTCGGCTACCGCGAGATTCACGCCAGAGACCAGCTTGAGCTTCGGCCGCGACGGCGAGGGGCTTGGCCAGTACGACTCCGTGACGCTGAATGGTCTATTGATCAACGCGGTCACTTTTGAGAAGGTCCCTTGGAGAGGATAGTTGTCAAGGAGCTGGTCGACGACGCCCCAGCCGGCGAGGCCGGATGCGCCGAATACCAGTGCGTGAGCGCCCGATGGCATCTGGGATTCAGCCATAGGGCTTTTTTGTTTCAGATAGAAATCCACAACAAGTAGCTGTGTGCAGAAGCAGATTTCGTAGTGAGAAAAAGAAAGGAGGCAAGGACCAGTTATATATTGCCCAGAGTTGCAGAGTCAGAGATAGGCGGTCGCGGGGTCTCAAGATTCCAAAGTGGTTATGGAATGCCTTTGGGGTCTCATGCGGACGAGAGTCAGACAAAAATAGTATGCTGCTGCTGCGTAGACCATCGAATCGGCCCAGCATGCCAAGGAACGAGATGGACCCCGTACGATGTGGTTAGTGTGCGATGGATCATTCTGATATGTCGATGAGTCATTCAAAGATGTGGATGATTGGCAAAAAACGATGGATAAAGACTGCTTGATTAAATCATTGGATTCAAGTGTTCTATTAGCGAATATCATCTTGTTGACTCATCGTCACAGACATGACTCAACAGACAAGTACAAGTGTCAGTCAGATAGTAAATCCGAACGTTTAACATTCCACACATGCAACATAAAAATGTTAGCATTCTAATGCAAGTGGCAGGATAGAATGCAAAGTCCCATGAATCATGAAAAGTAGATGTATCGCTTCAAGACGGATACACCGAGTGAAGCCACCACCCACCCCAACCTGCCATTTACTGTAGTCACCTCGTAATTCAGCCATGTCAAAAATTCTCCCAACCCAGCAGCTCCTTCAATTCTAAATTACACATCGATCTGACGGATGTGTATGAGGGCAAGGAAAAGATGGAAGATTTTCTCCTTAATGAAGATTTTTCTAAGGTACTGGCCTAATAGTCATAGTCTACATTCTGTACCTGCTGAACGGAACAGAACGCAAAACCGACGCTTTCCCAACAAACCTCTGGTAGAAGGAACCCATAATAGAGTCCACTTCTCCATCACTGCATATCCCTACTGCACATTGCCCAAGTCTCCTAACGGATTCCTCATAGCTAATCCCTCCGTCAGATCGAGGACGACACCATTCCCCTTACGTTCCCCCTTCCCTTCAACCCTAGACACCTTCCTCGTAGGAGACGAGCTCAACAAGTTCTCAATAGGCATCTTCTGTCCTGCCGGAATCGATGATCGTTTCCTCTTGCTATCGTTGCCTATCATGACTTTCTCTTCCGCCTTTTCCTCGGTCTTGATAGGCCGCACAGAGGACTTTCTCTGCGAGGCTTTGAGAGATACACCATCCTCGCCGGATCGACCTTCTTTGCGACTCTTAATTTCGGCAGCTGGCTTCGCTTTTACGGGCTGCTCGCGCTTTTGGGTGGAGAAGCTAGACTTCATACTAACATCCGAGGAGTCGCGAATCTGTGGTGGTGGCTGCTGAGGATCTCTGGTAGTCACGGAAACCGAGCGAGCATTTACATGGGAATATGACGCAGCCCTTGCTTCCGCCGCTGCCGAGGGTCTGAAACATTTCGATGGTGAGTTGGCTGCGCTACTGATCCTGGTATTTGTTGGAGCATATGTACCCGTCATTTCTCTGTGTGGACTGAATGCAGCCATGAGTTCGTCGAATTGGCTGTCCGCATTTCCGGATAGAAGATTGGGAACCTCGCCATGGTTTGAGTGATGACGGCTGCTTGCTGGTGTGGCGGAGTGGGAATAGTCAGGCATTGATTGGTCTCCAGTAGAGGTAGATACACGGGTAGCAGCCCAATTGTAATGATTTTGGAATGGAGTGTCTTCAGTAAATGGGTCAGCTAGCAGAGGTAGGGGCGACCACTGAGAGTCTCGAGCTTCAGGATTCCACATCGCTGGTGGGAGCGGTAGCATTACTGGAGTGGTTTTCATCATGTCTTGAGATTCACCCCGACGACGCGGAGAATGTGCATGTGCGTCTGGATCTATTACTGATTTGCGAGGTGATGGGACTGCAGAAAACCTCTGTGGCGGTGGGTACCACATGCCAGGATTTGGCCATGCTATTCCAGCGTCTTCGAGAATATCTAAGTGCTGTCAAACCAAGAACGTTCTCAAGTTACGGGACAAGTACACTCACGGAGAGGTGCATGCTGAAACGAAAACGAAGCAATATTCCCAATCCTAGTGAAAGGAGGAGAAGACCCGGCGCGATTAAGTATGCCTTCCGCGATAATTACCCTGATGCGTCCAAGATTCTCACCAGCATTCCACCAACTCTGTGTAAGCATTGCTTCATGAAATGGAGGGAATCCTAACGCATCATGGTTTCCTGCCTTGTCCACTTCTGCACATGAAGATTAGCTAAGACCCTCAGTTCCCACGAAATAAACAGATACGTAGATCGAGAGGGAAAAAATTGAATGATGAGAATATATGAAGATATCATGATCCGCTGGTTCGATATTTCGGTGACCGATGCTTAGGGAAGGTGCAGGATCAAACATAAGTGAATGAGTTCTAAGATGGATAGGCAGAGAGACCAAGAATGATAAAGTGGGCACCAAGAAGTCGAGGATTGATGACTCAAGATTCGTCATGCGGAGCGTAAAAGCCAAGACCCTCGAAGTAGGAACGTAGACCTCTGGAACTAGAGACGAAAAAGCCTTGAACCTACGAGAGCAAGTATCTAGAAGAATCGTAAGCATGATCTCACCCCTTAAGCTTATTCTCGCTCACCAATCTGCTGCGGCCACCCAGGCCTCTGTCCAAATAATATCCCCCTGCAAACCCCCTCACACATCAGCACCGGCCATTCCCCTCCATAATCATCCCTCAAAACTAAGGCTCAACTTACGCAGCACAAACACCATCTAACAACACCCTCGCCTCAAAAAACACCATCGCCTCATGCGGCGCCACAGCCAACGCAGCCCGACTGGGCACTGGCTGCTGCCAGCTATGCAAGCTGACCCTAAACGGCGTGCCCTGCGGCAAGGCGGGCAGGAAGCAAGCGACTGTGGGGAGGGGGCGTGGGGGAATTGCATGATGATTGTTGGTGGTGGTGGTGGTGGTGGTCGGGAAGGGTTGAGGGAGCGAGGAGGGAAGAGTGGTTGAGTCTGTTATGATGGGTTGTTAGATGGGTGGTTGGGATGGGGGGATTATGGGGGGAGGAAAGGTCTTACCTGGGTCTGAGGTAATGAAGCAGCCGGTTTTGAACTCCTGAATTGGAACTTTGGAGTCTTCGGGGAAGAGGAGGACGTCCCAATTCAGGTAACGCATTGTTGCTGGTCGCACTGGTGGGGACTGTTGATGGAACGGAAAGGCGTTGTGCTAGTCGTCGTGTAATGAAATGACGGGATGGTGATATGATGAGGCGAGAGTGTGATTGATATTTCTGTTCGACTTATGCTTGGAGTGTGTAGGTTGTCAAGATAGTTTCATTCTGCGCTGACTTGCTGTTTCTTCTTACGAACGATTAACCTTTCGAGACCTTTTTAAAAGATAGTGGTGTGGAAAAAAGAGCATTACGAGTATTGGCAAGTGCATTCAACTTTCATTTCTATGGAAGGAACACTACATAAGAAATCGGTTCTACCATGACCGCACCTTATCTTGGCAGGCTAGAGAATCGCTTTGAACTAAAAGGTACAGGATGCATGACTCTAAAGAAGTCGAGCAGCAGATGATTGTTGCATAATGGTACAGAATTGGAATTTCCAATCGAAATATCGGCTTAACTTTCTTTCTTTGATGTACCTATGATTCCGCCTGCTTTCGTGATACATTTCATAATCTTAAAGAGGCAACGTGGACATCGATCTTCGGTTGTCCGTCCAGAATACAGATTTGCGGTAGACTTAGAGGAGAAACTTGATCACTGGCGTGCAAGACATGCCGCTTGCGTAGGCGGAGAGATATGCGGTAGCCTTAAATCTGTGCAATGTGCAGGAGAACATGGCACAGCAACCCATCGACTATCAAACGCTAGACTGTCTATTGAGAGAAAACGTTATCATAGCCCCTTGCATCTGCCTCAAGGCGATCGTTGACGGATTGGTTCTGTTGCATGTACAATTCGTTCATGCGGCTGATTGATATGGGCTCGATAGGTCCTGGTTCGCCAGGAGACCTTGCACCAGGCGGTCCTAGAGGTGGTCCTTGTCCAGGAGTTGGCGGTGGATGTGTATGTGCCGCGTTAGGACTACATAAGAACAGTCCATCGTCAGCGGCTCTGCTCTAAGGTGACTTGGGAATATCTCTCATGATAACAAAACATAGAACACATGGTTTAGGGAGCCCTGAAGGATACGAAACTAGATTGAGATTTGAGAGGTACTGATAGGCCAGCTAGTGACTGAAATGATTATTGAGGACAAATCCCACTACATAGTACTATCAAAAACAATCGTACTTGAGCACTGAAGGGGTTAATAGCGGCTCAAGCGAGATGGAAACATTGTGTCATGCAAGGAATTTCGAAGTAGTTATGCTGAGGTCGGACACTTCGTGGCACTCATGACATCGTCTTGGAAGACACATTGCTGTACAGTCATTGTAGAACTTGCAAAGACCTCATGAAACCAGCTTTTACAGAGTTCCTCCGTGTGTTCTCTAATGCATAACGCTAAGCGGAGAATAAGTCTTGAGCAAGACTTGGTGCAGAAGTGAAAAACCACATTGGAATGGTACCGTTACTGCCTGACTGGAGGACAGGATTGCTTTCAAGCTTAGGAATAAGATGGAGAGTTGTCTTACTATAACCAGATTAGCATCGAGACAATTGGCCGTCTTAGTATTGCTAGCTAACGGACCTTCATAGGAGCAAAATTTCCGTAAGGGTGCGAAGGTGGCATACCCATCGATGGGTAAACGGGTGGAGGAGGAGCCGGGCGATAAGGAGTACCTGCAGGCCCAGAGTTGTTCTGACTACGACCCCAGCTCAAACGGACGCGGGAATTTCCAATAGGGTAACCTTGCATTTGGTTGATCGCCATCTCTGCCGCGTGGCGCTGAACAAATTGCACAAACCCACAGCCTTTTCCAGGAGGAATCTTAACATAGGTGATCTCGCCGAATCCTTGGAAGAAGGAGCGAAGCTCGTCTTCAGTCACGTAACCTGAAAGTCCGCCGACGAAGACGGTAGTGTTATTTGGGTCGGTGAATTGGTTCATAGGCTGTTGTTGGCCGTAGTAACCAACTGGGGGGTTTCCCATGGAGTACATGCCTACTGGTCCTGGAGCTCCGCCGCCGGGCATGCCGCCCATACCGCCCATGCCACCGGGTCCGCCTCCACCGGTCTTGTTCTTCGGTGTAGCGGTCGAGATTCGCATTGGGCGATTTCCGCAGTAGACACCCTGCATCTCGGACAACGCACGTTGTTGATCACCCTCATCTGAAAAGCGCACAAAGCCGTAACCACGTGACATTCCGCTGATGGGATCGGTCATGATCTTGGCGGATTTACAGGACGGAAATCGGTTTTGGAAAAGGGAGACCAGTACAAACTCATTGACTTCGGGGCCAAGGTCGCCAACAAAGATAGAGTGCTCAGGGCCCCGTTCATCGCGGCTTGGGATAATTAGCAGGACAAAACATGCATTCAACCAATTCGGGTTTACCTGCGATCCGCGAGTCCGCCACCGGATGCCCAATTTAGCTTGAATGGGCGCTGCGAGTTGGGAATAATTGTCCCATTGAGAGTCAATGCTTTGGCTGCAGCTGCAGGGCTCGTAAAATCGATGAAACAGTAGCCAGCGTTACTGCTATAAATCAGTACGTATTGGTAGAAGTCCACACGAGGACTGGAGTAGATAGCTTACCCTGAGAACTTGTCCCGAATCATCTTTACATTGACTTGTTCTCCCATGTTGTACCAAACGCTACGAACGAAGTTCTCGTCGATCCATGGCTCGAGTTCCCCCATCCTAGGACATGATTAGCATTCATCTTAGACGCGTGATCTTACAACTCGCTATATATAAAAGGGAACAGCAACGTGGTATTCAATAGGTGAGAGTAGGTTGCGGCCAGGGACAGCCGCGTCGCTCTGACTTAAGATCAGGAATGGAATGAGCGTACCATAATGTTGTCTTGGCATCGCCTCCAGGCTGCTGACCACCTGCAGATCCAGGATCTCCACCATTACCTCCCTGGAATTGTCCAGAATTGTCCGCCATCTGGCCTCCCATGGGCGCATCCTGCTGGGTTGGTACACCAGCAGCTGCCCCACTGGCATCCTGCTGGCCTGGCTGGGTCTGGAACCCTTCGTAGTTTTGGAAGCTCATGATGTTGAAGAGCACCGAGAATTTTGATTAAGCTTAGATGTCGTTAAGAGAACAAAAGGTCTTGGGCCACGAAGCACGTAAAAGGCAATCGCGGTGTATTCTATGTGAATGCCGATTAGTCGTACAATCAACAGTATGACAAATGCCGAGCAATGGCGACGGGACTGCGACTAAGCGGGAGTGAATTGACTTACGCTGAACTCCTCAATTACAAGAGAATGGCTGTGTAACGGGCTTCAATGGTACCAAACAGTAGTCAACGCTCAGCCGCTGCAAAGACGCCCTTTGAATATGACTGCTGGATACGACAGGAAGATTCAAGGATTTGCGATCCGAGATGGCTGATTCCCGAAGCTTGAAATCCGAAGGACGAGAGATATCACCGATTATGTTGTCAACGATATGGCGTGTAGATGAGACAACGCTTAGAAGCACCAGAACCGTTAAAGAGTGTTAATGCTTTTTTAAAGACTATTGGGTTGGTCGAAGAATAAGTTCAAGACAGAAAATCCGCTGACCTAATATGTGACACGTTAGTCTGGTCATTCACCAAGAAAGCATCACATTTAAAAACGGTGAAGATCCCATGGCAAATAAATGCGAGTTTCGAAACGTCGCTGGTGTGTTGGCGGAAAGGCAAGGGCAAGATGTGGATTGGAGCGACAACTGCGCAACACCAGCCCCGATATGATTTGCTGCGGAACAGGTACTTTCCAAAAGCGTTGGGGTGAAGCTGGAGGATGCCGGTCTCTGGAAGCCCCCATTCGCAGCAGCTCGAACATAGCGCCTCAGAGGTATGACGTGGATAAGGCGGGCACTCCAGGATGGAAAAAAAATACTCGTCGGACTCACCAGACCACAACGCTGGCTGTAACATAGACCAAGCCAAAGCTGCGAGTCAATAGCTGTAAATCAATAACACCCGCGACACAAAAGGACACGAAGAGGAGAGACAATTCGCTGGAAAGATACTGTTAAGCGTGCGTGCTGCGGAAGAGTTGGGGAGGGAAGAGAAGGAAATACTTTTCATGAGAGTGGGAAGTAGAGTCGAAGCGGGAAGTCTAGCCGCCAAGTGGTTAGATCAACACACCCAAGTTTAATAAAAAATTGATGGGATGTAAGGTATACAAGCTACGAGGGGAACGGCAGAACTACATGGGACTTGTGACAATGGATCATTAATGGCCTACGAAGTCTCATTGCTGTTGCTCAAGTACCCGTGCTATACGATCCAGTATTTGAGCAATTGGTCCCGTTGGTAAAGAGCAAGAGTCTGCTGTCAATTGACGGGATCTTGGGCAGCGAGCTGTGGGAATAACCTGCGTGTGTAACTCGGGCCAGTTGGAATCCCAATATCCAATTGCCTCAAACCCCTTGCATCGTGGACTATCCTCCGCCTTCCACAAGTCTCCATCCTAATCTGTGGGATATCACCCAGAGCTTGTATGCAAGAACAGAGATGTAGCAGGGTTAGGAGCACCCTCCGTATTGCGCGCAGCAACTGTTCCCAACTCTCCTTCTCCAGCCACAAGATTCCTCCGCCTCACGGCAGTAGATCATCCCATTCGAGTACTAGACCAATGAGAAGTTGCCAGCCTGTCAAGGGTACTTGCAGATGCCGGCACCGAACTTTTCTCATGGCATGGAAAAATTAGAAATATTTAGAGGCTTCCACTCGACCGCAAGGGACGTCGGCTTCGTGCTTTGATCTCGTCATGGACGGATATAGTGAACTCAATGTGATGCGCTGTCTTCTGTACAAATCAGCAGCAGTCCAAGTACCAAAGATACTCTCCGCATAACCTCAAGTAATGCAAAGCGAACTTCGAGATGCTAAAAAACAGTCGGATTGAGTTCTGACGAGAGCTTCTGCTTTGCCACCATCGAAACCTTCTTTTGCTTAGGCTCCGGCAAGATCCGCCGATTCTCTAATGTCGTGCAGGAAGTGTTGGTCACGGGATCGGGAGTATCCTTCTGTGCCACAGATCTGGTATTCATAAAGGAGTTGATGCTGGATCAATTGATCTGGAGAGTAGGTCGAGAATGTGTGTTAATATGCGATTGCTGTTTGAAGCATAGAGCAACCGTGTCAGGCAGTCTAATGCTGTATAATCTAGATACTTAAGAACCATCACGCTTTATACATTAACGACGAGCTGTACATGTCAAGTATCCTGGTATTCCCCTAATTACTATCGTAGCCGGAAGGTATATGCCCAGTCCTCGTATTCCTCCTGGCTTGCTCCAATCCGATAACCAAACCAAAATACTCCCCATTTTATTATTGCATCATTAGATTTGTTCATATCCGGGGTATACCTTATACCTCATCCTCCCTTACCCCATGGTTTCGGACTTCTCGTTCTCAACCGCTGGCGTGGATGCTGAGCGTGGAATAACGGTTATACTACCTGTCCTCTCGCGGTCCGATGTCCCTCCAATTTTCTCGGAGTTTAAATCCTGAATCATCAGACCTGTCTGGTCACTCTTCGGCCCGCTCTCAAGACCCTCAACTTTTTCCTCCAGCCCCATGAGGGCGGGAGGCCGATGCCTCATCATTCTCGCTTTCGCCAGGCTTATAGTCTTTTGCTGGTAGGTGGTTGTAATCGGTTTAGTCTCGTCGCGGTCAATCGTTGCTTTCATCAAAGCGGCCATCCAGAGGCGACCTTGTGTGATGTTGTCCACAGCGAAGTAATGAACTGTGGGTTTGGTGAAATTCACGGCGCGAGAAAGCCCGGTACGAGGAGGAACAAGTTTAAAGATGAACATGTTGTCAGTACCAGGCTTCTGTAGATTCTTGGGCAAGGTGGATTCAGGTTGGGCTGCAGCTTCTGTTGCGGCTATTGTGGGAGCGTGGGCGTTTAATGGTGAGACTGGGCTTGATTTGGCCCCAGTGACTGTGGCATGAATGCCCGTGATTAGGTCGGTGTCAGCTGGTAGAACACGATGGGAGGATATGTCAATCAGTCCCTTCTCTTGAGTGTCTTCTTCCGAGTAGTAATACGATAGACGTCGACCGCGAAGGACGAATAGACGAGGCTTCCACGTTGTCATGAGATTTGAAGACTTTTTCTTCATCCACCCATTATAATCACAGCCTATCATCTGCTCTTGAGGCGATTTGTGCTCGAGACCACGAACGTAGGCGCTTGTCGCTTTTTTCGTCTTCCGGCGTGTACCACTTGTGGGTGTTAATCCTGTAGGCGTGCCGTTGGTGCCTTTGGAAGAGGCATCTGTACTCTCGATGTCGAGGCTCAAAGAAGCGCCAGAAGTTGTCGTGGATCCTGTGCGTGTTGGGGAGTGCATAGTAGACTCTTTGACTGGAGAGGGCGCTGATGTTGGCGATGTGAGCAAAGCTCTCTCGCTTCCAGTGACAGCATCAGATATTGCTCGGAGACCCATACGACCCTTCGGAGCTGATCCGGGACTTGCCGTTGATGATCGACGTGGTACACTGGACGGCAAGTCCCCGTTAAGCTTTGGGGCAGATGTGACTATGCTCATACTTGGCTTCTGGTTGTACTCGAGTTTAGTAACAGTAGGGGAGGTAAGCTCATTCAAAGGTACTGTTGTTGCCAAAATGGTCTCATTGGCACTGGAATTACGAAATCTTCCCTTCAAGCTATTCCCATGATACATCTTGGCGGCTGGAGATGTCATAGCTGCAACTGTGTCGCGGATTGAGTCGACGCTGCCAAACCTCGAGTGACGCTTGGAACCTGCCATACTTGCCCGGCGATGCTCGTCTATGTTGCTGCTCTGTCTAGAATGACTTGCACTAACAACGTCTCGCTTCCGCAATACATTGCGCGTCTTCTTCGTTTCCAATTCGCCACCAGAGGTGTATCCACGATCGAGGTCTTGGAGGGCATTCGCAGAATCCTGCAGGTCTGGGTCGAAAGTATTGTGATCTGTATTCAAAGCTTGCCGGGTGCTAACCGCCGAGAGTGGTCGCGTGTTGTTTAAAGAGACTGGGCTACCCATCGTCCACCCGCGGTCGAGAGAGGGAGTTTTCTGGTGAGGTGAGGTGGCCGTCCGATTAGGCGTTGTAGGTGAAATGCGATCTCCTGAATTGTCTGCTCTAGTACTTGCGCCAAAGTCGACAGACGAATGGCGTCTTGAGTGGTGAAACTCCCTGATGGAAGCCGCAGAAGGTCGGGTTGGACTGCCTGGTTGAGAGGTAAGTGTGAACGACACAGGCGTTGGATTTATATCGTTACGTTCGCTTTGCAGCAACTGAGAAGTGTTCAGAAACTCTTGTCGTGCATGCTGAAATTCCTGTTGTGAGCTTTGTCGCGAATGCGCTATTCTGTATTCGGGCCGGTTGTTCACTTGTGCCATCGACGGCAAGATCGATCCATTGACATTGCTTTGACTTTCCCCAAGTTCAAAATCGTCAGACGACGCGTTACCACGAGACAAATTTAGCCTCTTCTTGTCATGCTTTTCTTGCCTTCGGACCTCATCTTGCAGCTTCTTGATCATCTGCCACGTCCGCAATCTTCGACCGACAACACCAAGATCAAATTCTTTCAGCATTACTGACGTTTGATCCATAGCAAGCAGCACTTCACCGGTAATCTCTTGTTCTTTGAAGACTTCGCAATGGCGGCTTTCTACACCCATATCCATCAACACCTTGGCTACTTGATTTGGCGCCCATTTCTTGACGTCTTGACCTTTGTGAAGATTGGCTTCTTCTTCGTCTGTCTCATGACCAGCAATGTAAGATAGACGATGATCGATGTGACTACTATACTCGCTGCCAGAGTCATTTGTTCCCCTGCGCTCGCTTGCGCGAAGGCTCGAGCCTGGAGTATTCAGATCAATGATGTGCTCATCAATCACACTAAGTGTCTCGTTCATAACTGGGCTGTCTTCCCCTTGTGCTCTTAGATTCCCCATGCTGAGGCTTATACTTCGCTGGGCGAGTATAGGTGCAGTGGTTGTTTGAGATGGTAGCGAAGTGTGAGCCGTGGTATCAGTCTTCTGAGAGGGTGGTGTTGTGTTGAGCGGAGGCGGAGTGGCATCGCCAGAGCTGAATATTTCGGCTCCCTTTGTACTCTGGGACGCTTGGTATGCGATTTCGTTCGAAGCTTCACAGGCGACGGAGTTTGGTTGATCGCGTATCGGCAAATCTCCCATATAGGTATTGGAGACGACACTGGACGGCGGAGCTGGAATTGGAGAAATGGTACTGCCGAGAAAGTTTGTTGGTCGCGGTGCAGTAGTGGTATAGACTTGGGGGACAAGATGTCAGCAATTTCCTTTGTTCCCAATACTTGCGGATTTACCTTCTGGGAACAGCCCCGTTCTCCCGTTTTGCACATGCTTCCCAAGATACCAACCATCTCCGAAATCGTCATCACGTTCTATGAGCTCTATCCTGTCTCCCTTGCGCAGACTCAATTCGTCGGGGCTTCGAGCTTCGAAGTCATCTATTGAATTCTTGTCGTTAGCAAAGAATCTTCACGACTATCCCCCCTCTATCCTTAGAGGCCAGCGAGCATCACCAGTCTAACCAAAGTACAATCTGATGGGTTTGTGCTTGAGACGAGACGTCGCAACGAATCCACTTACGGACGACGAGCAGCACCTGCCCCTGCAGAACTTTCTGCTGCGCTGCGCCTTGATATCTCAACGCCATAGCTCTAGATTTTGTGGTTCCATGCAGACTCGCTAGCTCTTCGGGATATCTGGTTCATTGAAGGCGCAAGTCGACTCGGACGGAGCTTACTCGGTGGATTAACATGAAACAAGAAACACAATATGCTTGCTGCTATGAATTTTGGGTGAACAGGGCTCTTCAGGCGGTCAGATCAGCCGAGGGAAACACGATCCTTCGCGACGTTCCCAACGATGGCTAGGACACCGATACTAGATTCAGCAGGTCGCAATGGCAGGCGCGGATTGCAAAAAGTCGTTGTAACTAAATTCTAAACATTACGGTGTCTCGAGAGACTGTTTGGAGGGTTTTGGCACCCTCGCACGAAGCCCTATTAGCCGTTGGGGTGTGATATGGGATTAATTATAATGTGGATAATGACCCAACACCTCACCACGTAAGACAGCAACTTCTACGGAATACCTACTTTGCCATAATCTCCTCCTCCGGCCAAGGCGGGAGGGGATAATGCCTGTCTAGTGTTAGTCTCAAAACGGCAGAATCCGAGCGCTAATACTCTTGGCTCAAACCTTAAAACGCTCCCTAGGCAGCGTTTGGTAAAGTACGGTATCATCAACATTCGCTTGGCAATTGTGATAATCAACAGCAGCTTGCGAAGCTACTGACGAGACGCTTTTGTAGCTATAAGAAATCTGTACCGACGTGCCATCAAGTCTATTGATATGCAAATGATGTTGAGATGACCAAGCGAGTAAGATAGACTATCGCAACTGATTGGCAATTGCTAACATTGATATGACAGGAATGATAGGTTTCTAGGTTGCGGTCAAGCATGATGCCTTCTTCACCAAAGCGTCCGCGAGACAAAGGTGGTACCTCTCTCCAGCATACTGCGGCCAAGGGCTTTGAGTCGTCTAACTCGACCATGGCAATGTTCCTTGGGGGTAAAAAGAAGGGATGGATGATAGGAGAACAATTGCCAACAGACCGTCCATTTATACACAAACCTCAGAATTTCAACTCTCGGACGCCAAAATTGGGCTCTGAGGACACAAGATCAGAAAATTTGCCCCCCGTGGGACCAGCAGCCCGGTCATGTCAGAGTCCCGTAGATATACTTCCCCCGGCACCACATACCTCAAAGCCCTTTCCAAGTACAACATCGCCGCCTTTGGCCACACGAGCGGATTCCCAAACTGCAAAGCCTCAAAATTCTGACACTGAGGCCGTTCTGCCCTCCCCTGCACCCAGCGATGAACCTCGACAAGAAAACATCCATATCATAGACCTCGAAGGGGGAGAAGAGGCAGAGGTAGCTAGCAAGCAACAGCTACAAATAGTGCAGCATTTACAAGAACGGCCGAATGTATCAAAAGAGCCGCATACACCCCCAGCCTCTCTAGATAATACAACCAACAAGAGGGCCATGGAAGATGATTTATCTTCAAACAAAAGATCCCAAAACTTGGCCACGACTGTGCCTGTAGGCCCCGATGAGCCACTTCCCCAGGTTTCGACAGCAGGAGCAACAAGTTCAACGACAAGTGCACTTAATTTTTCTCCCGCTGAAGCTGAAATGCGGCATTTCGTAGGCCGTATTACTTCGCGGCTCGAGTTTGTGCAGCGTGCGGAAGCTCGACGAGGTCCCATCGAGGATGGGCGATTGTTGCTGCTTCGAGACGCCTGTGAATGCTATGACCACGATTATCTACTGCTTCATCAACTACATTGCATGAAAACCAGAGATCAAAGCTGTATCCGTCACTTCTCTATGCTCGGATTCGGAGAACAGCATCTCCAAGGTCTTCATATACTGGATCAACTCATCCGTTCCAACGCAGAATTGGTCTATGATGCTGTGGAGTGGTTCTCCGAATTTCCTCTACCCAATCGGGTATTGCTTGAACGCTACGCAGCATATAAATTATCATACAGAAGAGTCGTCAAATGTCTGGAGAAGCTTGCCGAATTCTGGCCGCGATTGAGGATACTCTGTCATGAAAGGCACTATGTGCCGCTTGTAGATGAGTTGAATGCAATCGACTTGAGATCTGTTGTTCTTCAGCGTGTCATATCCAGAGCCATTCTCCGTAATATCTGGTTACTACCTCAAGACAGTTGTTTTCATAGCAGCGAGAAATTATTCCTCATCAATCAGCAGGATGTCTACCAAAGAGACGCTCAAGTTTCCACATCTTTTGCCCTCTTGGAGGCGAATAAAAAAGCTTATAACCAAAAATTGGTTATCTCCTACCAAAAGCTTTGGGACCAGCATCAACGACATCCTAGCCAATGTGAGCACGGAAAGCAAGCCCCTAGTGGTCAGAATCTGCACTATGCACTGCCGCCAGCGATCTCTCAAAGAAGACAGTCAGAGCAGAGTCAAAACCAAATACCACAAGCCAGGTCCGCCAGTAGCAACAATGCACATTCATTTGATCAGGCTCGAAGGCCACATACGCTCAATGTTAATACGCAGGTTAATCGAAGAAATAGCCAAGTTAATTCCGAACACACGCCTACGCTACCATCATCGCCTTTTCCAGGAGCACAACGAAGTCCTCTCTCTTGGAGTAACTATCTCGCTGGCCAACACTCGTCGTCTGCTTTACCCCCCTCTGGAGCGACACTGCCATCGAATGCAGAAACAATAGGGACCGCGTACAGACTTACATCAACCAGAAATTCCAGTATTGCGTCATCACCTACATCAGGCCACGGCCATCTGCACAATCAGCATCCGCGCAGGGCTCCGTCAACGTCTAGTATGACTGGGAATTCGTCTCCGGCTCTGCCATTCGAAGGCTTCGTGAACAGTACGGAACCGGAAACAGGTCTAGACTCATTACTGGCCCGAGCCCACGGATGGACCGAGCAATCGCCCCGTGCAGTAATACCGCCCTTACCTCAACACCCGCACTTAATTGATGCTCATCGGCCGCATGCTGGCACTCAACACCAGTCCCGTGTTCATGGCCAATCACCGTTGCAGTATTCAAGTGGCAATATAGCTAATAGACAGCTCGACTTGCAAGTCGAGACCCAGAGGCAACATACACTGCCACCCTATGTAGTGCCGCCGCAATTCTTACCTCCGCTAGGTTACAGTCAACAAACGAATACGCACCCCAATCCAGTTGAATCAGCACTTCACCAAGCTCACGTTAGGAGTCCTATCTTGATAGCAATCAACTCGAAAGGAGATATCGACAAAACCATGAAATACTTCGGATTCATGTGGGGTCTCGCAGTAATGCCTAATCGGCTACACATGCAAAAACGACATGTAAGGTGGACTTTTACGGTGAGCAAAGAAAGCGTACAGTTACTCGCAAAGAATGCGACGGAATTCGAGGGTCCAACGCCTACCAGAACTGTTAATATTGGCTCTCGATTTTGCCGTGTTCGGTGCGTCCGAGTCTCCGACATTGGCGCTAACCTTTCCGAGAGCGACTGGGCTGTCGCAGATAACACATGGCCGAGAAATGTGGCTATAATTCTTAATGGGACCGCCCTTGAGATCAGAAGGAAACTTCATTACGGCAAAGACCTACCTATTGACGTTAGCCAACATATCCAGGAAGGCCAAAACACACTGTCAATTGCCACTATGTGGCTTCCGCAAGAAAACCAGGCTGTCTACGCCGTCGCGCTTGAGACTCTCGAGGTCACAACCGACAAGAAGATCAAGGAAGAAATTCTAACAATTGAACGGCCAGAAGCTCAAAAGCGCATCATAGAAAGAGCGAGCAACGTTGATCCAGACATTCAAATCATAGACCCTTCGATTGTTCTGGATATCACGGACCCATACACGTCAAGTATATATGAGGTCCCAGTACGTGGGAAGAATTGTCGCCACAACCAGTGCTTTGATCTGGATGTCTTCCTCCAGACCCGTGTGAGCAAGACTCCAGGCGAGCCTTGTGGGCCAGACCAGTTCAAGTGCCCACTTTGTGGTGGTGATGCTCGACCGCAAAGCTTGGTGGTGGATGGGTTCTTCGAGAAAGTGAGAGAGGAGCTGTCGGGGATCAATAGACTCGATGCAAAGGCCATTTTCCTGCAAGAGAGTGGCGAGTGGCAGATAAAAGAGATCGAAGAGTCTGAAGAGTCTGGAAATGGCTTTGGTACGCGTTCGTTAGGGTCTGAGGAGCTTCTTCCTGCCCGTGTGGGAAAGGCCCCTATCCGTAGGGAGAGTGAGGTAATTGAGATCGACGATGACTGATGCGCTAACGAGGAATCGGAGTTTCTTCTATCATCTTTCTTAGCTATAGATGGCGATACCCTGCTGCAGGCGTGGAGCATTTGGTTGTTTCCAGCTTTTCCTATCACGACAGGCTATTTGGATGCCTTTGGAGAAGGGTTTTCCTTTGGTACTCCAGCTTATTTCTCGGTATATCAATCATAATACATCATGGAACGGACCGGCCGTATCAAGCAGGTCCACAAAGCTAGCAGTAAGCGATGGTAAGTAATGCATCGACAAGTTTCCTGGTTCCCTATCAACGGCGTGGAAGGGGGTTATTGTAAGGTCGCACAGAGATAGTATGCGCACGTCCTTACAGGAGGCAAATCTTCATTATGTATAAAGGTGAGCGAATATACCACTTGGAATTTTCTGTGTTAGGCCTCACTCTCTACAAAAGATAGGCGCCTCGGGCCAGATTCTCCAGACCATTGGGAATTGAGATGATAAGACATTCTGCATTACAGTCAGTTTCGATTAATCTTCCTCCGTCATGACGACTCTTCTAAGTGGTGATTGATGAATCATATAAAGGGACGAGTGAGCTAAGATAATTCAGTTTCTCTCGATCTTTCAGCCGCCTGTCGTCAATATGCATGAAGTTAAGCGAATACACCACTTGGAATAGTTATTTTCAGGCATGGTTTCTATATCATGATAGCTCTTTGGGATCAGATTCTCCAGATGATTGAAAGCCGAGATTACAATATTTGTGCATCACAATCGCTTTTATGTATTTGTTCGCAGTCCTGACGACTTTTCTAACTGTGATGGATCAACATTTTGAAGGGACGAGCGAGCTAAGCAGGTTCCACTTCTCTCGGTCCTGAGCCGCGATTTCGTCAAGTAATAAGTTAAGCGAATGAATCACTTGAATCGAGCCTGGATTTCTACATAATGAGAAGCTCTTCGGACGAAATTCTCAGATCATTGTAAGCTCATGTTACAAAATCTTTGTAACACAATCGCTTTTGTCTGTTTCTTCGCAGTCCTGACGACTGTTATAAGTCGTGATTCCGTAATATTTCTGGAAAGGCAGGTAAGCCAAGGCAATCAGTTATTCCACTCTTGAGAAAGTTCGCCCCTTTGATCATGCAATAGTAAGTACGTATGCGTGGGGTTGAACGAATAAACGACGTGGAATTCTGGAAATTGGGTCTCTCTCCCTCATAATGCAGCGTGGAGCATTTAATCGTTTCAAGCTTTCCCTACTACGATAGGCTGTTTGGATGCCTTGGCTTTCGCTGGAGGCACGATCCGGGAGTTTCGCCATGCTTGGCACTAGAAGGATTTCCTTACTGATTTATAGGTACTTCAGCTTATGTTTTGGTATACCAATCAAAACAGCGTTGACAGGTCAGCGGTATCCCGCTACATTGTGGAGTAAGCAGCAAGCCATGCCGTGAGTAAGGCATATACATAGCTTTTCGGCTGCCTTCCAAGGCTCGTGGACTGGATGGTTGTTGGGCAGCAACACGCATGTGTATCGGATTAAGGGGAGCACTGTAAGTGGAAAGAAAGCTGTACTGTCGTACAAGGCTGCCTTATGCGGCGCTAAGCGGTGTGTTTTTCTGATCGTCCATGATGCTTGGGAGCGGCGGTGAAACCTCGAACAATAAGTTCAGGGACAGGGTATGTGACGTGGCGGAAATTCGAGGCATCACCGCATAGGACTCTGTCTCACTCGAGCGGCGCAAGATTGGCGGCTCCAGAGCGAACAAGCCATTGTTGGAGGCGATCAGTAAGTATGCACGAAGATGGGTGATAACATTACTTAAGTACTTGGGACTAGGCCTTACCTCCTATATAACGATAGGCAAGACTCTTCAGAGGTGAACGTGCGAAAACACCCGTGCTTTCGGGTACTCCCCAAAACCAAGGAACCTATCGACATTCGTTCGATGGAACGCAATACAGTCTTTCCCAATTGCTCTGGCACGAAGGTGATTTGAAAAGCCATTTCCTTCTTCAACAATGGCACAGATTTGTTCATGAACTGATAAGACCAGAGCGTTGGAGATGTGTCTTTGGATCAGCGGAGTATTAGGTCCGCAAGTGGTATGCCTCAGAAGAAAAACAAAGAGACGGGCAGACCAGTGGTGCGACCCCTGAGGACGTTGTATTTGCTGTACATGTCCGTTCTTACACTAAGCCTCACGTCTAGAAATCGTCTTCAACAGCGATATACGAAAAAGGCGATGAGGTTTACATGAAACGAGAGCGCCCTTCACAACATCAGCAAGCAAAGACTTATTACTACATCTGTTGCAAAAAGCCGGGCCTCGATGGAAAGCCATTGTACAGGGTGAAAAGGAACCCGAATGACGAGGGCCATTGGGTGAAGGGAAGCGAGCTGAAGAAATGGGACCTAGAGGTATAAAGGTGATAGGCTTTCGGGTTTGCAGATCCATTATCATTTCTGTGCGAGTGCTTCTTGTATTACCTCCGTATAAAATCCTGGAGCAAGTCGACCAATGGGAAAGATAACATTGAAACCGATATCAGCACATTAGAACGACCGTATCTTATTATGGACACCGTTTTACATACTAGCTCAACATCCAAGGCTACCTACGCCTCTAAGCGAAAAGATGCCAATTTAAACCCAGCAGTCGGATGTTAGAGGGCCTGTCAGCGTGTTCTGTTGGAGCCTGAACTTGACCCGTGGGATTGGTTTATGCAGCGATATCACACTGTTAATATGTCCGGAACATTGATACGCTATTGGGTAGATGTAAGCTGGAATGGTCTGCTTCGGTGTTATGGAGCCTTGTCGTGCTGGCTCTAGAGGACGAGCACTGTGTGAGTATACTGTAAGGTAAGTTTACCCCTGATCTTACCTTACAATACCAACCTACCGTATTAATACTTGAAAGTTATCAAATGAAACCCCAGCTCATAACACAGCCTCGTCATGGGGGGCCTACCGCGATCACCAACCAAATATATCGATCGATATCTTTGCGTATCACGAATAATGGACATGCACCAAAAGGGTGAGGTGTCCTTAATTGCGATAGGTGGTCTCGTCCCGCACCGAGCATCATTTTCGCATGTACGCAGAAGCCTGGCTTTGTCAGGAAAAGGAGAGCTTCCAAGGGTTATCGGAATCGGTGATCATCGCTTTCCAATGGTCTTACCCGTGCCGGCAAGGGACTTTTTACGCCCCCCTACATCATGCAATGCTGAGTGAAAACAAAATGCGTCGGATGAATGCTGGCTCCTGGCTCCGTCTTCATTTTTCAAAAAATAACAGCCATGTTGTGGACTGCCGTTACTCATTAACTATATGCCATGTCCAAGGCACTGGTGGAGCCGGTGCGGACTCCTCCTAGCTTGACGTCGCGTAAAGGAGCAGAGCCTCTTCATGATGCCGGCGTCTCCCAGCTTCCGGGCCATCAACCCGCAACAGCCTCTTTGGAAAGAACGAGCGATCAGGATGCTTCCAACTATGCAGCGTCTCTGGCCGAGGACGGTGGTGACTGTGAAAGTAAGTTTTGGACTAAATGTAGTAAGTTGTAACGCTAAGCGCTCGCTGGAAGCAGAACCGCAGTCACTTCACCTCAGGCTGAGGAGGGCCCTGCGACTCCATAAACATCCTTCTAGCGAGTCTGCAAAATATTCGTACCACTGTGAATTGGATCAAATTATCCCAAAACGTAAGCTCGCCCCACCTATGCAGAAGAAACCTACTAACCACAGCAAAGTGGATCAACATCCTGTCGGGTATGGTAAGCTCGCCGCAATCGAAGGTTGTGATCCCGACTTTAGAATATATCGGAAGTTCGACTGGCTTCGGAACAATGCTTTGTTATATCTTCAAGATGAGCTTGTCGAGCTTGAAGAAGACCTTGAGGCCCTTAACAGTTACGATTTTACAGAGAAACCTATAAGGCTTGTCTCCCGCCGCCAAAACGATGGTCCTGACGGACTCGTACGGCGTGAGCTCCTTACGAAGATAAGAGAGAAGTTGGCTGAATACGGTGAGTAGGCTGAAAAAAGAAAAAAAAAAAGGCTCGGCCATCTGATATATTAGATGAATCTCTCTTTCGCCTGCAGAAGATCCAAGCAATAAGAAGACCAACAACGAGAAACCAGAAAAGCCTAGCAAACTTCATCTTTAATACTGGAAGTCAAGCTGCAGAGGAGTCGGATTGGATACGGATAGGTAATGACTTGATAGCGGTGGCACACGATCAAGAGCACGGATGGCTCATAGACTTTCTTGAAAATATTCTACTAAAGATATCTAGGAAAGCTGCGATTGTAAGTTGCCTATTCCATTGAGCCTTCGTATTCCTATAGTCTAGCCACCATACGCTTAGCCCCCACCACTTATCTTTTGGAATACCTTCTTTTGGAAGACTGCCACTTGGAACATGTACTTGGGGAAATATCTCAATTTCCACTTGGGACTTGGGAAGAGTTTACATGAAAGGCCTATGTCGCACAAACACGTTACTCTTTCCACTCACCTTCACGTATAGGCAATCTTCCGCACCCCCGAACTGAAGGTCGTAACCGGGGAGGAACCCATTACCCTCCTGTCCGCTGCTCGCCTGGATATCCTACTGCGCAGTGTCATTACCGTTTGTGCATCCCTCCTCCTGCTCACTCCTGTCTTTATCCTGTTCAAAATTCAACCGCGAAACAGAGCAGACGTCGAGCGCCATACCTACTTCCAGATCCTTGTCATATTCTTTTTCACAATCGCCTTTTCAGCCTTGTGCTCTTTGTTTACGAAGGCGAAAAGACAGGAAGTTTTCGCAGCTACAGCCGCATATTGTGCGGTATTGGTGGTCTTCCTCGGAAATACTGGCTCTCTTACAATGAGCTCATCGGCGTGATTGGGACAAAGAGAAGCACTGGTTAATCTTCGCCATACTCCGTTATAGCATGTTCTCAACCAACACCGATCGATTCTGCTACACTACACTTCGTGTAATACTATGTACATTATCGCGCAGTTCTATATGTCGTTGGGTGGATCTGAGATAGTAGTGTCAAAAAATGTTATCACGCTTGCTTTCGGAATAGATGACTGTCCCTCCCTTGGAGACGGTCCGATATACCTGACCAATTGGCCGCGATTATGGCAAAGATACCCCTCTCCAAAGACCTTTGGACAACCGCTACCACCATGTCCTGGACCGCAATACTTCCCGTGTGGAAAGCATGCCTAATTCAGTGCCCCCTCCAATAAATCCTGACAGCAGGATGAGGCATGGGGAGCAACAACCTTGAAATTTTCACCGCTCTTTCGGTGTATTCAGAGCATCCATCAGGATCACCACCGGGACGAAGAACGGAATTACCGGTTTGTCTCAGCATATGAATTTCGAAGACTCCCATGCTGATGTCATTCTTGCGCCCCAACCCTAGGGGATTGGACGGACGCCATTTTGCCCAAACATATTCTACTGTTGGAATCCTACGGTGTGCAAGGCATCCATAGGCGATACATGGCAGCCTTTTGAAAAAAGAGCAAATGGAACGATGACAGCAGAAGTGGATAAAAATGGGGTGTGCGACACGTGTAGGGGTTGCCGCGAGCTTGCAGTTGGGTAGCCATAAACGACAAGACACGCGGCAAAGCTGTAAATGCACGAAAGACTAGGTTCCATTATGCACGTCAGCATTCGAGAGCTGAAGAGCTGAAACCCTGCGAGGATTGCCTGGACTATGCCTTGAGTTTGCCTTGATTTGTAATGCGAGACGAGGCTCTGCTGCAGAGCCTCAAGGCTGGATCACGTGAGCCTCCATTTTCGAAAGGTTGTGTTCCACGCATTGGTCATGGACTCATGCTCTTACAGTACGATCTCACAGCATGCGTTAAAAGCAGAAGGTTTGCTCTGTTGACCAAAATATCTGATGGTCTACCATAAGACAAGACGATCAAACCGTTAGTCCGGAGATGCCATGTTCCAAATCCATCTACAACTCAGCAGGTGAAAGACAGCCACAAACCCTAGCTCTGCTGTTGAAAGCTGAGGAGCTTGGTTGCGATACAAGCTTTGCTCGTTCAAGCATGCTTGAACGTACAATCACTCCTTAGCAAACCTGGTTATTGAAGTCTTCAATCCTCTGAACTGGGTGTTGGAGGGTCTTGTGGACTGTCTATGTAGCCAACTCGAACAGCAAGGTATGGCTTAGATTGGTGTATGGACTCAGTGCCTATTTCGAGGACAGGGTGGCTGAAGAGACTGATCCATTATCTAGGCGATAAACTGATCAGAAATATGACCATACCGTCATCCTCCTAATGATCACTGTTGTCCATTTGACCGGTTGGCTTTAAGAAAGGAAATTCGATCAAATCATAATCCCACCAAGAAGAAGTGGCAATCCTAAGGCTCTCCTACATCGGACGTGTTACCGCTCACCTCCTAGAAGGTGGCGAACAGAGAGAGTTAGCATTGAATTCTCGAGAGAGAGAAACGACGATGGGCCATACTCCCAGGTGTCCTTATCCACTTCCCAAAATGTCCCACAACGCGGCAGACAATTTAGATCAATGTCACGGAGCCCCAAAGTTGACAAGCCATGCTTCCAGCAAACAGACATCTGAACTACCCTTTTGCTCCTTGGAGACACGTATACTTGCCGTATAGCAACTTGACACCACACCCCCTCTCATCGTCACTATATCATATACCCAGAAAATACACCATCCCTCAATACCTCCAACTCTTCACACCGATTGGAAAATCTTGCATCTCCCACACCTGAAAACTGTCGCAATGGAATCTCGACCATAGCAAATTACTATACGCTCTGTCCCTAGTATTGAAAATTCCCCTACCCATCCACCGCGTCGCTTGCATCTCATTGTATGATTCGAGCGAAAATATTTATTTGATGCGGCCTCATTCCCGGTGATTCTGTTCTTCAAAGCTCTCGCGCTCCTCCACTCTCACACCCCTTTCCCCCATCCCATCCCTAACCCATCCCCCAAAAACCCCCCTTCAAAACAACACACACCCAACATCTCAACCAGGACCCCGCCAAACCACACCCCGGCCCAGTATCGCTATCAAACCCCACATCCACCCCCCTGTCTTTGTGAAACGACTCGATGGAAAGTTGAAAAGGGTTGTGTGACGAAGAGAGGTGAGGTGAGATGAATGGAGTGGAGGGGAGGAATAAACAGAATCAACGAATCCCTTTTTCTTTTCTTTTTTTCTTTTTCTCTTCTATTTTTCTTTTTTAAAAAGAACAGCACAGCTCCAGAGTTTAAGCATCCCCCCACGAACCTAAAGACCCCTCGCTCCGCTTATTCGCGCTTATCAAAGTATCGAAAGAACGTAGAAGATGGCCAGGTGTTGGAACTGAGAGACGAAGCGGGGGAAGTGGATGGAGGTAGGAAAGGGGTGGGAAAAAAGACGGTGTTGAAAGGGGGGGAGGGTGTGATGGGTTCTCCAAGTTTGGGTTTGATCGGGTTTGATCGGGGGATGTTCACAAAGGCTCGAAAATCTATTAGAAGAAGAGAGAAAAAAACGGATGTAGTTGATTCGTGTACCCCATCTACTTTCGCTGGTAAAACGTGAAGTGACAAGGGATGCGTGCAGAGCAAGAAAAGGTATTTGAACCTGCTCCGCCGCTCTTCTGCGATCATGAGTAACCTCCCAAACCCACCTCGAACATCTTTTCTCAAAGAAATCGTCTCACAACCAAGTCGCTCCACCTCCCTCGATCTCGGAAGCCCCCTAATGCGTAAGCAAATACTCCACAGCCCCCTGCACGCTTCCCCCCGTCCTCCTCAACGCCTCCACGTTCCTCTCAAACTCATAAAACCCCATGTCGTTCAACTGCCGCAACTGCTCCTCGTACCTCTCCTCCGGCGGTCTCGTATCCGCCGGCGCGGCCGGCGCTCCACCACCAAGGCCTCCAAGCATTGCAAAAGGGTTGAAGGTGCCCGCCGCGCCTTCGGCCCCGCCTCCACCTGCGCCGCCACCCATGGCTTGCATCATTTGTTGCATCATGGCCGGGTTTTGCATCATTTGTTGGGTCATGGCGGCGATAGGATTGGCGGGGGGGTTGGTGGCGGTTGGTTCGGAGGCGGGGGTGGAATCTTGGCCAGCGGGGGGTGGGGAGGTGGGGTTCTGGATAGTAGGTGGAGGCTGGAAGAGCGCGGCGAAAGGGTTTGCGGGTCCTCCGGCGCCTGCGCTAACTCCGGGCGCTCCGAACATTGCAAAGGGGTTCATTGGGGACTGAGGCGTCGTACCCGCAGGATTGGCTGCTGTCCTCTGGCCCTCCTGTCCAGGCGTAGTGTCCGTGACCCCCGGCGCAGGGAACGCGGTGTTCCCACCACCTCCAGCACCTCCCATCCCACCCATCCCAGGAAACATACCGCCGAATTGGCGCTGCATTTGAGCGGCTTGCCGAAGCATGTCAGGGTCTGTCATCATGCGGCGCATGTTCGGGTCCTGCATTGCTTGGCGGACTTGGGGGCCCATGTTGCGAAGCATGGGGTTATCGCGAATCATTTGGTCGATGACGGCAGGGTTTTGGAGGGCTTCATTGAGGGCGGAGGCGTATTGGGGGTTTTGAAGCATGTCCGCCATGCGTTCAGGGTCCGGCGGTGGGCCCATCTGGGAGGAGGTCTTAGAGGCTATAGAATGGAGGATAGGATGGTGGAGGACTTACACCGCCGTCGGGACCAAACATGTCTGCACCAGGAAGTTGAGCGAAGCCGGCATATCTGGCTCCGGTTAGTCCAGCAAGAGGGTTGTTGCCAGTCCCGGCAGCTATATTAGTCGGGACACCTGCGTTTCCTGGCGTTGAGCCAGCATTAGCTGTGGTTGTACTTGAGTTCGCAGGGTTTTGTCGCTGATTGCTGGCTGCGCCCTTGACTAGGTGGACAGTATTTCCTTCTTTGATCTTGTAAGACGAAAGAGCATCTGGATCCTTAAGGACCCGGCCGGAGTAGATGAGTCGTTGACGGTCGGGAGGTATGTCGGCATACTCGGAAGCAGATAGCTTTTGTTTCAGGTCAAGAACGGTCATTGTGAGAGGTACGGTAACGACATATTTGGCATCGCTGGAGGACTTGATGTTGAAGGTGACTGGTGCCTCGTCGGCCGCGGTGTCGTCGGCCATGGTGTGTCGAGGATGGAAGGAAAAGTAGGGAAGTAGGGAAGCTGTGAGTTGAGCTCTTCCAGAGCAGGAGATAGATCCGATTAGTACAGCGCCACAAGTGATGTGCCTGTATCAGGCAAAAGTGGTGATTAATTTGTTTGTTTTGGGCGATGGCAAGAAGCGCGATGACGTCCAGTCGACACCAAAAAGAGGTGCCGAGGGTGCGCTGATCGACCGCCAATCTATAATCACAACGACTGTAGCTTCAAGTCGTCTTGCTTCTGATCTGACGGTGAAAGTCTTTCTCTCAGTCAATGAGGGATATCTGATGCCAAAGGAACGTCTCTACTCCGTACCTTGCTGCATAACGCTCACTAAACCTTCAAGCCTCACTCACTACCTTAAGCGGTCAGGAAAGCAGGCAGTAATTTCTAGCGGCATCTCTCCGCTTCTGCTTACCCCTACGAAAATGTATATGGACGCCCGTTTATCATGTGAATATCAACAGTCTTTAGTAGCACGTCAAGGGACATGGTTTATCTCTAGTCGTACATTTAAAGACTATGTAGGTATCGTTACATCTCGGAAAAACACTAGGTGGCTATAGACAATCTACCAGGCTCAGGCCAAGAGAGAGCAAGATATGCCAATGCCACCCCCATTCCACGTTCACTCTCAATCCCTAGAAATGCTCCTTCCAAAAGCCAAATTTGACCTCAGGTCCAGTGACGTCCTGGCACGCTCTCTTGATATCTCTCGCTGCCGTGTTCGGTCCACAGTAGTACACTCCCACTTCTGTCTTCAGGTTTCCTTCCAAGCCGCCCATATAGCTGCCGTCCAAAATCCCATCTCTCATGGCCCCCAAAAGCCTGTTGAAGTCAGGCCTTCCGAAATTTGTCCGGCTACGTAGCTCGGTGAGCGGATCGAGCGTCATGCCAACCGTGTTGAGGTAGATGTTTGTTGTGGTATCCACATCCAGTTTCTGCGTGAGGTATGTATGGATGCGCAGAAACTCGGGTCCGGCACCAGATCCGAGGGCAGCGGAGTGCGATTGAGCTTCGAGGCTGGAGAGGAGAGTTTGAAACCACTCGAAGCTCGAAGTGTCCTTGCAGACCCAGATGAATTCTACTCTTCGCAGTCTTCGGGGTGGGTTAGGCGAAGCGCGCAAGTGCCAGATGTTCTTAAGAATACTGGCCCAAGGGGTAACACCAATACCAGTACCGATGAGAACAGCGATCTCGTTTTCGAAGACATCTTCAGCTGGTGCTCCGTAGGGACCATCAATGCGGATTTTGGGCATAACCTGTCCGTTCTGTAGCGCAATCTCGTACATACCCATTGGATCCAGGCCGTCATAATCTTTGGCTTGGGAGGGGCCAGCGCCAAGGGCGTCGCCGAGGGCGCGGGTGAAGTCACCAACCTGGCGAACGTGCACGCTTATATATGGATCAAAGGGACAGGAGGTAATTGTGAAGGGGTGCCATTGGGTAGTGGAAACGGCAGGGACGTTGAGCAAAAGCCATTGGCCCGCTTTGTAACGCATGCTCGGTTTGGAGAATTGGATCTCGAGCGCATCGTAAGGGTGGCGGATGACTTTGGTGATTTGTGTAGGGCGGCGGGAGCTGATTTCGCGGTAAATTCGTTCAATCAGATAGATACCGCCTCCCCAAAGTTCCCAGCGCCAGCCTTCATAGCCAAGGCAATGACCCCAGAAGGGCGAGCCAGCGAAAGGGGAGATTGGGTGTTTGGTATCTCGTACAAAGCAGCCAGTTGCATGGGTGTAGAGGGCGAGCAGGAAAGGGATGAAGAGGTGGTGGGTGTACCAGAAGGTTTCGTATGATTGCTGCCGTATTCGAGCATGAGCAGTAGTGAACATTAACAACATGCAGAAAAGCATGACATGCCCTGTGATGCCGCCGGCTTGGGTATAGTGTATCTGTACCGCGGTCTCAGGCCGGAGTTGGTTTTTCTCGACATTGAAAAAACTGGCTTCTGGTTAGTAGGGCTCAATGTACTCAGCTGTGCAGCCACTTACTTTACATAGTGCGCTGACACATGGACAATTGTCCAGAAAAGCAAAGAGTACGCCACTTGCCGATGGAACCACTGCGACTCATCTAATGGCAGCCACCTGATCTGGGGTCTTATCCATCGTATAACATTTTTGCACATCGGCAAAAGGATGATTGCCCCATCGATTGACAAAGCCAGACCTGCACCCCGAGAGATCCACACAGAGAACGTGAGTGTATTGAGCCCAGCTAGCCTCGGATCCATGGCTTGCTTCCACCTGTTCTTCCTATTAGCCTTGTTCTATTGACCTTCTTGGCTGCTACTCACCACCCAAAGGCGAACATGGCAACATGAAGGCCATGGAATAGAAAATTGAAAGACAGCTTCCTCCATGTGAACTCCTTGCGCCAAAAAGACTGTTGACTCATGTCTAGTGATATAATATGCTTTTAGAACTCGAAAACTCCAACGGTGCAGCGCACAAAACCGGATAAGCTTTGTATATGTACGATGATATTATAGACAGTCAGAGTAGCGAGATAGGTCGTCCAGCAAACCTGCGGAGTCTCTGCGATTTCAGTCAATGTTATGAGCCTTGGTCCGGTAAATGTCAACAGCGTGGGCATGGTCCACCAAGGGGTATTGATCTAGGACTGATATTGCTGATGCCGTGCATGGCCATGGACCCCTCTGACAGTCGTCAAACCAAGCCAAAATCTAGTTCTTGCTTGGGGCAGTAGCTTTGGATATCTTCCCGTGTTTTGTGACGAGTGTGAATATTTCTGTCAGCTCTAGGCGTCAAGGGGAATAGGTTATCAGATCGTATGATATGGCATTGACAACGATCCCAGCGCCAACTTTGTTATATTTCCTTCTCTTTTTTCAAGCGTCCCGGCTACTTTCGGTTGGTGGCGTTCATGCAATGGTTGGTCCCACGAGATGTGCGAGATCCTAGAGGATCCCAAGCGGCTCTGTAGTTAGATATGGGAGCGATAGCCCTGCTTGAGGCTGATGTTCAAAATGCAGTCCTTCTCGGGCGCCGTATCGGATTCTCTCGACGTTTGGAGTGGTGCGGCGGAGACAACAATGGCATGAGAAGAGGTGCTTTGAGGTCTGGATTTCCGAAACTCGAAGCTGTCGCAGATCACTACCGAGGGTCCGGGAAGCTACCGCAAGCCCTAGGACAACCTTATGCGAGGAGACAGGATTAGACTTGTTGTCAAAATGGAGAGTCCGTGAGGCAGGGGTTGGGCGCGTGGTGATGCTTCGATAACTCGGTACAAAATCTCGTATTCCGTAACCCTTTCTCTGCCTTGAGTTTGGGAACCTTGAGTCTTGACTCGCAGATGGTGCGAAAGATCATGGCACACTTGGGGAGTCTCGGGGATTCCGAGGCCATCTCTGCAACGTGATCTGCCACGTAGGAAGTCGGTCTGGCGCTCCAATTGAGGACATCACTTCGACCTCGTTGTCTTCACCTAAAGGATAGTGCACGGTGCGGGCCCGATTCCAAGCAATGCTCGATACCTAGGTCTGGCATAAGTGTCTTAGGGTTGGCTGAAGAATAGCTGATGATTGGATATACTACGAACGGACACTAAGGATCTTCGGAAGACGCAAGCGAATCACGAATCGACAGCAGCCGCTGAGATTCGACTCACTTAGCATGTCATCGTCTGGACAATCCCGCAATCACAATGATTTAGGATGGCTGGTGTTGAGAAGACTCTCCCCGTCGACACGCTGCAACGCTTACAATCTTTTCTCTCAACACTTCCAAGTTCCAGCCCCAAGCTTATGCACGTAGGACACAAGCCATTATCACGTTCTTGTCATCAAATAACCTGAGCAGTAGAATATAGTAGTTCGTAGCTGTACGGAAGTAGTCCTCACCATTTTCGCACCACCAGTCACAGCACAGACAGCTGTCAGCGTCGACCGCGGACTGGAGTTTTCTTTGCGGGGGCTAGCATCTTGAGGGTGCATCATGAATTGTGTGCATACTTTAGACCCTCGTCGTTCCTTGTCGTTAATTTACTTACCTCCTCTGTCGTCGTCGTCGTTGACGATGGCGGTGTGCATTCGATCCCACTTTCTTTAGACCTCCCGCGGCGTTGCCGAGCACTGTAAATTTAGCTTCCCTCGTTCATGCTTCGGTTTTCCCCTGCATTCCTTATTTGCCTCGTCTCGTCATGTCGCACAAGAGACTCGATCCACCACCATCGGCTTGTCGCTAGGTATTATCATCAACTATTGATTATCGATACCCAATCGCCCTCCTGAATTTCTCAAGGGTTGCGCTTGAACAATTGCCAATTGGTTGTCCATTGCATCCCCGCATCTCGCCTGTGATTCGGTGCCGGTGCTTTGCTTTAACGATCCCTGCGAGCGGTTATTTCTGATGAAAGTCCGCATGAATGGCTGAGGATCATGCACGCACTATCGATCAACGATTGCGAACCGTGTGGGGCTTGCTCCATTGGGTGTGCAACCCAGTCGTGTCTCATGTCTCGATGCGCCGGAGAATTGGTAAAAGATTTGGATAGATACTATCCTCCCGGCCACAATCATGCGGCGGAGGATTCTTCTGATACACCTCGAGTTGGAGACTTGTACAACCTAATTGTGGTATCTCAAGGACTCAAGGCCAAGCGGCGTTGTTGCAAGACACTATAACCTCATATTATCCAGACCATGCTCCACGGCCGGACATCATAACGATTGCAGTGCAGTCGCTGCCAGCGAACAAATCCTCTAATACGACTTGAGCCTTTGCTGGCTCGAACTCTTCCCAGAACCTAAGGCTCTCCTACCCACCCATGGGGAAACTCATCAAAAATCACTGGGCTCGTCTCATTATCCTTACTGCCGCAGCCTGTAAGTCCTCTTTATCCCACTCTCTGCCTCCGCTACCTCTCTAACATACTCAATAGACCAAATCGCCGCCTCTCTCGAAGGCTTCTTCTGGCCCAAGGTCTTCTGGGACTTCCTGACAAAGAACCTCGACGGCGCCGTAAAGCCTGTCCCCGTCTTACAGATCCTAAACCTCCTTCTCGGTATCCTTGGCCTTGCTTGGGAATGGCCGCTTTCTTACCTTGGTGGAACGGCAATGCATCGGAGTATGGAGGCACGGCTAGTGATATATCCGCTCAGCAGCCTGGCGGCGCTTTTGTTATTTCAAGGGACGAATGCAGGAATCTACTATCTTGTGGGGATGGGTGTATACTTTTGGGCTTTCTGTGAGGGCGAGGTAAGCTCTGATCAAAGCCGTTTCGTCACATACAGGACTTTGGTGCTGACGTTGTCTCTAAAGGTCGTCTGTCCAAAAGTCTGGGCATTACCAAAGAAAGTTCGAACGTTAGGGAAAGTATAACGTACATATTGATGCTGCACCCTTTCAATACTTTCAGCATAGCGGGGCGGCATAATGTACCAATTTTCAAAACTCATGGGTCATAGCACCGGATGTGCAGGCGTCACCGAGATACCACTCTCATAGCACTAGAAGCTGTACAAAGTACACGCAAAATTTGTAAATAATTTATGAGCAATGGCTCGCTCAAGCCATGCAAGAATCGTTCAGGATAGATATTAGTGCCTGCTCTGTAACACTGCTAGGTTGATATCTGATCGCCGAAGTAGTATCCACTTTCGAACACGACAGTCGCACCCATATCAAAACCTTCAACAACACCACGGTTTGACAATCCTGAGGTGCATGACGCATATTACACAGCCCACGGCAAGTCGCAGACGAGGTCTGTGCATACTACGTAGGGTCCACACGGAGATTGCCAGGGGGGGTGGTGCTACGTGTAGGATGTGGTTGAGGTCTGCTGCGGTTCGGCGGGTTTGGGTTTTGGCTCAGCCAAGATAAGTGAAGACAGGTACTACAGTTCTCTATTTACCTTATTTCGAGTACTCTACAGAGTGTTATTGCCTATCTTCGAGAAATCTTACTGCTCGCCTCTCAAAGAGGTCTCTTTGTTCTCGAATTGCGATTCTCCCGGCGGCCAATTGATACACGGTACCGAACGGCAGTGTCTCGAAGTTTCGCCACGCCACATGCCTTCTGATTCAAAACGGTATTGAAGGCTTGACCGCCGCACCCACTGAGAAGATACGGCTTCAAGGCCACCTCAAACGGAGCAAATAGACCAAAAAAACGGGAGGGACTAAATTGATATCATAATGGTTCTCACTATCCTCACCGCAAGCACTGACGCTGCCGCCCTATATATAATGCAGTAGGTACTCGATTGTGACGCCTCGAGAGGTTGCTGAAAATTTGCGATCAACATCTGGTCTCCGTAAAGATAATCTAGTGGACATCTAGTCCTTACTTTTACCCAGATTATCACCTGGTCGCATAGACTGACCTGGCTATCGATTGTTGTTCACTGACTTTCGACACCAGCTATCCGTGCCCCCCACTTTCGCTCATCCTAATAGTGGCATGTTCAAGCTGTTCGAAGAGGGTCGATAACACACTCAGAGACTAAAAATCAGAAGATGATAATGAAATATTGAACGACCAGTTAGAAGATGTCGGAAACCAACATCCCACATTTCAAAGCTTTATACCGTCAAATTTTTCAAAGCATCTTCTCTCGAGGAAAAGCAGTATGTCGAATCGACCATTGAAAGCAAGAGAAAATACACCATAGAATAGGTCCTACATAACTTCGTTCTATCGATATAAAGAACTATCGAACTAGACGCAGAGCGGCAAAATCCACAACTTAGCAGGTTTAGATAACAAATCATTCCACTTCTATCACTTGTAGCCAGAAACCCTAGTGAGATCCAGCGTCAGTTCCTCAACCATATACATATCAGCATATTTCTCTCAAATCCGCATAGAGGACTCTATAACTCCTCACATCTCTATAAGCACAATCTCGACCCAGCAACCGTATGGTCGAAAACATGTTCTATAGAAAGAATATTATTCAGCAAGTCGGACCTCTTTACAAGATCATATCGATTTATCGAATAAACACTCCCCAAAACAATGGCCAGGAGGTTTGAGACTTGGACTTTACAAGAACAAACCCGAATAAATGTCTTTGTGCTTGAGAACGAATCATGAGAAAATCGCCAAGTTCACCAAGGGTGAGAAGCGAATTACCGTTTTCAGCTTCGTCAAGGGGTTATAGATTCGTCATCTAGCCAAGTATTGCCTCTAGCTTACGCGCCAACGATTTTCAATCAGTTCCCAAAGATCCAGACCCAACCCCATCTATCCGGGGAGCTCAGTAAATATACAAGAAGATAGCCTTTTGTCTTTCTTCCGTATTCCAGGACCCTCAACAACTCCATTCTTCAGCTCCCGCCAAGCTCTCCCCAGCTTCTCTTCAAGACCGCCGCCGTTGCCTGAAGTTACCTTCATCGTCAGACCACCCCTAGAGATTCTCATCATCTCTCACCTCACCACCTTCAGACTCCTCCACTGCTCCGGATCCTCCTGTTTCCCCAGATTCGCCCACTGCTCGGGCCTCTTGAGGCGCTCCTCCACTGCTCCCAGGCCCCTCCGATTCGTCCAGATCCGCCGCCGTGATCACCTCCTGCATCCTTGTTGGTTGTTGAGGTGCACGAGTCAACACGCCGCGTGTCTGTACCGGCGCCGGCGATTGCTGCGAAGGCGCCAGCGATGCCTGGATCTGGTATGGTCCGTCCCGGAGATGCGCTAGCGACCACTCGGCACGTGCCCGAGCGGCTTGCCTCCTCGAAAGGCGGGTGGAAGTCCAACCCACTTGTCCAGGCACAAACTCGCCGCGGAAGGCCGTCATCGCGTTGAGCGATGAACCGGAGTCTCGTCTCCGTGCCATCCCATAGGCATGCCCTGGCTGCCCCCGAGGCATGGTTGGTGCCATCATTTGGACACCTGGTCCCATATATGGAGCTCGTGGCATTGCCTGCGGGACTATCGGCGCCACTGGAGCTGCAGCCACGGCTGCCGGACCGCTCCCTGGTCCTCTTGGCTCGCGACGCATCTCCATGAGTCGCATGCCTAGAGTGACGATCTGGCGCCACAGATCCTCCAGCTCCAGCGGGTCCTCACGCCTCCAGGGGTCAACGGGCTCCGGCTTTGGTGTGCGGGCATCCACTTCCTGCTGAAGCTGTACGAAATAACGATCATGGGCCATTGCGTCCAGGCGCCATTGTAGATTGTCCATTGTCGTACGACCTGGCATTTCTGCCGCCGGTGGATAGTATGCCGGCGGTGGCAGTTCTTCCTGTGGACATATAGGGCACGAAGACCCATCGTCCCCCAGATCGATCACAAAATGGACATGGTCTGGACAACTGGTCAGCCACATAACATCTATAGATGTGTTAAGCTACTCACTCTGTAACGCCGCATCGTCGGCGAGGAGACAACCATTTCCATCAGCCAGCAAATTTTGCTGGTGGCCACATGGCCAGCTATATCTGAAACCAACGCAGTCTTCCGAGACTGCGTGTGCTCCAGTTGGAGGATTCCAAGGTCCGGCGTGTGGAGCACCACTTGGTGCTCCGCTGGGTACATCATCACGGACGCGGTCTGGAAGACCAGTGCGTCCACCCCGCGAAGCATTAGACGATGAGCTCATGTCTGTGATATAGACGTTCTTGCTTCCGCCAAGAAGATTTTGTGGTAGAAGATGAGGTCCGGCTCAAGAAGGTCCACTCTCTTACAAAAAGCTGTGTTGCTTCTGGTTTTTTCGAATCTTCAGTAACAACTGAAGCTGTTGCTTTGACCTCAGTGGCGGATGAGAAAGGTGCTCAAGATTATCTCAAGCTTGTGCAAGCCTGGTATAGAACAGAAGGGAGACTGTCGAAGTTGATTGCCGGAGTTCGAAGAGCTGCGTGGCTGTAAAAACGATCTAAAGCTTATGCAAGCCTATCATAGAACAGGGGGAACACTATCGAAGTTGATTGCTAGAGTTCGATATCGTGTGTGGTTGTAAGAAAGAAGAAATTCCTGGTGGAGGAAGAGCTGTTTAAGTATTACAGGATGATTCCACCCCAGCCCGAGTGTGAATCCATGTGTCGTGGATAGGGGCTTCACAATGAAGACGAATGCCCAACACAGGCGTGAACACCACCCGCTATCACCTCAAAAGCCGCCAATCTTGAATTCACCAGGCTATTCAAGCTTTGCTTTGACTGATTGACGATACAGGGCAATATCCAACACAGTTGTGAATACTTCCATCTTTCACCTCAGGGGCTGCCGATCTTCGAATAACTGGAACATTGGAGCCCTGGTTTGTCTGTAACTGCAGGAGTCGCTGTTGGAATATAGGAACCAGTACTAGGCTGTAGATGTGGGTTTCCGATGGGAAACCCAACAGATTCGTAGGGCATGCAGTTCTGTGTCTACGGAACGCTCAAGCTTCATATTAGATGCCAATTCCGGAGAACGGCAGAGACATAAACTTCGAGTTCGCCGGGGTATCAGGAAGTGATTGACTGCCATATGCCAGGCTGGAGGGGACTCATCCGCCTATAGCTCGAATACAAATCTGGACGTATTCTAAGACCTCTACTCGTGGTTGAGGCCTGATGATACATATTTGTAAGTGTATCTTCGTATATAAATGCTGAAAAGACCGGAGATGTTTGTATATGATGCTACTGAACATTCAGGGGGTTAGGCCTGAATATATTTACCTCTACTAGGATTCTGGAATGGTCTCTCTTTGACGACGTATTATGCAGGAGACCGGCAACAAGACCTCAATACTTTATCTTCTTCATGTATGTTCTGTTCAATCTACTTGGCATTTTACAAAGGCATTTACGACATTCTAAGCAGCTGCCATACCTTCTCGCCTTCTGAGAAAGACCGAAATATTAAGAAAGCGTCAGAAACCCAACAAAGCCTCCTAAGTATACACCCGTGTGACTTTCACCCATAGAACTGACATGCATAGCCACGATCAACTCCTACTTTCACTCCCACACCTTCACTCGTACTCCCACCCCCACTGCTATGATGAAATATGCTATACATACCTGAATAGAATTGTTCCAAACCGTGTTCACATTTTGGCCGATTCGTCAACTAACATTCTACTCCCACTTGCGCTCGCGCTCGCTCTCGCACTTCCACTCTCTCTCCTGACTCTCTCACTCTTATTCTCGTTCCTACCTTTTCCACTCTCACTCCCCCTTCTACTATTGAAATGCGCTATATTTACCTGAATGAAAGCCGGTTCAAGAGCGTTCATATATTGATGAAAATGAACAAGTGAGATAAGTCAACACCCAGTCATACTTCTCCTCCTTCTCCTAGTTCCCCTCCTTTTACCCCTGTTCCTACTTCCACTCCTAGCTCTCGCGCTCCCACTCGCGCTTGAACTCCAACACCCATTCCCACTTTCGCTCCTGACTCTTTCACTCCCACCCCCACTCCCACTTCTCCTCCTCCCCTTCCTCCTCCCCCTCCCCCTCCTCCCGCCCACTCCTATTCCCCCTCCTACTCTTATTCATTTTCCTCCTTCTTTCCCCTCTTCTTCTCCTCCTCGTGGTCATTTACATTATCACGACGCAGCCAATTATCGTTGATGATAACCTTGTTCATGCTGTGTAGGGGTTACCGTCTGATATAATTCGCTACAGAATGTCATGGCCGCTGCAGACAAGGGGGTCCTAATGCTCAGCAAGCCTATATCTCCGCCTGCAGGGTTGGCGTATGAAGACATTTAGGGAATACGGGGAAGGTTGACGAAGCACAAAGTCTCCACTGCTCATTCCGCCAAGGGCTACTTATCACAGCGAGAAAATAACAGGTTAAGCGCGGGCTTAGGGCTGGGACTGACCAACCCCTTGTGCAATACTTCAACCACATCTTTCCGTACAGCGCCATCATCAAGTATCTTCTTGAGCCGAGCCAATTGAGGGCTGTCGAGATGTTCAATTCAATCTCATTTTCTATACATTATATGACAAACTTATCAAGTGCATTGAATCAAATTCAAGTAAGGTTTATCATTGAATAAAAATCCAACGAATACTTTTCTCCTAGATAACACGTTGTGCGCTGGTTTACCCCCTTCCAAACCACGGAAAAGGATGTTTTCATTATGAAAGATAGGATATGAATATAGTATAGGACGTGTTGCAAAGAAGAAGTTCTCGAAGATTTTCCAGATCACCGGCTGAATTACCCTTGGTTGAGTCAGGCGTTCGACTTCTCTCGAGGGTGAAGATATACTTCCCAAACATCTGCGAAAACTCTCTGCGACCAGGAAAGATCTCGAGGAGAACTGACAAGCTTGCCCCTCTACCTTCAATCCTGGACATTTATTCGTCGTCCTTATCGTATTGAAAAGCCTTCCAGCATACCACTCTCTGCAAACGACAACCCCTCGTCTCAGCTCGCCCGTTAAAGAAAGGACTGCCATGCCAATCAGGATAGCTATAACTGCCGTCCACCAAGATTTTTATCACGCAGCTTGTGGTTCTCAATAAAAACAATAGATTCATTCTTGGCGTTTCCATGATTTAGGCAGGTTGCATCGAAATACCTTCCGGGATCGTTATCAATAGTGCATTGCGAGGTCTCTCGAGTTGAAGGCAAGATTTCTTGTCTAGGTTGCTCTGCCAGCACTCTGTGATTATGAGTTCTGTTTTCTTGTTGAGAATCTCTATAGAAGTATGAGTGTCTGGCTCGTAAATAGTTGAGCCAGTAGCGTAGATTTTAATATAGATTTAAATTTTCAGAAGGGAATAGCAGATGTTGCCAAACATCATAGACTGCATCGATGAAATCTCTGATGGGTGATTGTTTTATGAAGAAGAATATGCGCTCTAGTTCTTGCTGTGCTCGATTCCCCGACTGTTTTATGGCTTCAGTCTCATTAAAAGTCCTCGATTTTGGCGGCATTCTTTTTGCGTGATGGCGAGAATCCTTGTCTGCGTTATCGTCCTTTTTCTCCTAAGGGTATGAGATTTTTGGTTACCCCCTCTTGCTAAAAAGTCGGGACAGAAACGAGAGTCTGGTTTCTGAAAACAGAAAGATTAACAGTGTAAGTTTCTGGAATAGATGCAAGTCCTTGTAAGGGAATAGTAGATGCTGCCAATTATTATGAATTGCAGTCCTAGTTGTCACCGACATCTAGCAGCACCATAGCTCAGCGAATATCTCATCCTCTATAGCAAATGAGCGACGCTTCCAAGAAGCTACATTCCTGTCAATCGTGGTCATTCTTGAGGCGTTTTTAAATCTGAAAGCAGATTCAATTCCATCCTTGCCCACTGCTATTTAGAGCAGTTGTTACACTTGACCAGCCACACATGTATGGCACGCTGTTGGAAGTCTATTGGTCCGACACTGGTTGGGTTTGCTGATATTTTAGCCAGCTCTGCCGGGCTTGTTAACCGCATGAAGCTGTGTGGGCGCGCTGCCTAGAACGAATTCAACCTCATCGGCACGATATAGGTCTTTAATCGATGATTGAGGTGAGAGGACAGTCTATAGTGTCTGCCACGCACGAAAGACTACCAGTTCCGATTAGCTCCATCCTACCTCTTTTATCCCGTGGTATTACTCAGTCATCTCTATGTCGATCGATACCAAGAGGTAAGAATACTGGGCAGCCTCATCTAGAGTGACCTGGGTTCATCTTAACCCAATAGCAAAATACCAAGAGCAAAACCTTGGCTAGTTTCAGGCCCTTTAGAAATTATCCCGCACCCACCGAACTATGAGATCTTCAAGAGCAACCGTGTAATTGATCTCGATCCGTTCCGTCAATCCTTGTGTATAAAAAAAAGTAGTCTCCCAGCCCCGGCGTCCATTACGGGAATCCCTTCCTTACCTGACCACCTCTCCGTCTCAACTCCATCTTTTCAATTGTCCCGTCCATCCACCATATTTCCTTATTGGTCTGCCAAATTCTCATAAAACAAGCTATTGGCAGCAACCAATTTCTCCAACTCAAATGCCCCCCAGTATCTACCGCTGACCTCATCGCTCCATCCGCTGCGACTCCATAGAATCTCGGCGTGGTGCCATTGGCGCACAGTTACCTCGGATGAGCAGAATGATCCGCAATTCCCCTTTCAAGCCATACTTCTGGTGCAGAGCACTCTAGCCGTCTATCAAGCAAGAAAGCCCTTCTATGCCCATGATCGCTATGACGACCTCACGTCCCCGGATCAGGCTTCTTGTAATGTCTTTTTCTCTTGCAACACCTCGAAGAAATGTCAATTGCTGACATTGCTGCATTTCCCTCTCGGATTAGCCGTCTTGACGTGTCTGATCCCTCAAAAACTTCTCAAAGATATACATCGTAGAAGCGTTGTCTTATACAGACTGTCTTCGAAGGAATCTTTCCCTAGAATCATGAATATAGGTTTGTAGTACGTTAGATTTTGTGGTATTGTAACGGAGCTATCTGTTTTGAATTCACCTGGCTGTTAAGAGATATTCATGCTCATAAAAACCGATAAGCTTTACGTTATAAGTTGCGCGAAAGTAATAATATGATTAACAGCCTTGTCTTTGCGAAATTTGCGTGCTTTACTGTAGAAGGCTTTACAAGACCACTGCGTTGAGTAGCATCAAGAACGCAGCTTTGACCAATGAGTCGAACATTCCAACATATGATTATCATTTTTGCAATCTAATAAGACTCAAAATTTACTCTGCTAGGCACGAATCTCTTGGGCTGTGCTTTTCTAACTTGTGGCTTAACTGTTATCATCTGACGAGGCATCTTCGTCGCAACAGCCTGATTTCTCGGTTTACGCGTAGACCGTGAAATTCTGAGGGTGAAGAAGAAGGTGAACGAGAGGAAGGGTTAGAAAGTGGTGAAGTTGACCTCAATGTAGAAATGTGATGTCGTGGTTGAGTATTTGAAGAAGAGGATTGAGCATGTATGTTAGATATATGTGATGCGAATCGCCTTGATTTATTGAGCTTTAAGACCATCTTTCCTGAAGCGGCATTTCTAATGAATCATTCAAAATTACAAATTTATAAAAACACACAAAAATCTGTATTATTAATTCTGTATGAACTTTTCGATATTTTTTCTCTTAAGTTCTTAACCCATTGGGTTTGGGTTAGGCAACCCGGACGCAGGCCTCAGTATCTGTGCAACTCTACAACAATCAATTTCTTCATGCACAAAAGAGCAATTGTCGATATTCATTAGCATAAGATGAATTGCTCGCAGTCATCTGTACAGCACTACGCAGAATTTTTACTAGTGCTTTTCATTGAATTCAAACTGAACTGAAAGATCAAGATACATGATTGAAAGATTCTGATGCATAGATGCAAGAATGTGATACTGATCTGCCAAAAGTTTGTGCTCGTCTGTTAGGGGCCAGCATAGAGCGAGTCATATGGGTGTAATGTAACGAGTATATAAATGCTAAGGAAGGAAAGTATCTAGAAGGGAAGGGCCGACTATCTATATGACTCAGGAGAACATAAGCTAACCCTGAATAGGGTTGGCTTCGGAACAAGCCTATGCTCTAGCGGCGAGCGATCGGCGATAGCCCTCAGGATAGCCATCAACATAGCCATCAACATAGCTACCAACGAAGATGCGTAGCTAGGATCGTAACATCGTCTGCAATGATCTTGAATGATTTCGCAATGCTTAAAAACTTCTTCTCTTTGATTTTAATGATCTTGTGATTTTTTGCAGAGATCTTGATGAGAACTGTATAGATCAGTAACACAGTATCTATCAATAGCAGCATATATTCTTACTGTTTAATATTTCCATGTGCTATTTTGTCTCTCGAAATTTACCATCCCACTTTCAGAGTATCTAGCCGGCAAGATGGCTTATGATACCCAATGGGCCGGTTTCAAAAACCATCGGGGAAAGAAAGGAGGCTTAAAAGTGGGCAACCGAGAGAAACAGGACCTCCACGACATCAAGGCTCGACCAGCTTTGCTTTGCTGTGGTATCAGGTCTTCTCGTCTTATAGTGTGCAACACTGCTTTGATGTGATGATAATCACACCTACTAGTTTACCATTCGACCACGGTAATTTTAGGAGAAAGTCCTATCATTTCCAGCGCGAAAAGCAACCGATACGCAATTAATTTGGCCGAGGAATGTGAAAACCATCGGAATAGTTCAAGTAGCGCTAGAGAGGTTAGCGGCATTCCTGTTCAGACTGTGTCCGTGTGATTTAAACAGTTGATGTGGACTGATCTGATCATTGAATCGTATTTTGCACATGATCGAGTGATGAACAACTTCAGACACAGACGCAGAGGTGGCAGAATCTCTGGCGGCGGAGACTCGGGCGGTTTAGTGTATAGGATATTAGCTGCACCTGCTCGCTTTCGCTCCTTCAACTCACGAAGCTCATGATGCTAAGTAGTATTTCTCCACAATTTCTTTATTGCACCTTGTGGGTCTTTGATCCTCAGAGACAAGTGGAAGGAAGAAGTGACTGTATGATCTGCGACCCAGCCTTCTTCAATCGTTTTATACCATGTTAATGGGTCCCCTGTTCCCGCAATTCTGGCAAACCCTGGACAGCGAATTCTTCACTTAGAAGCCCCCTGTAGTTGAAAGACACCCGATGAAGTGCGGCTGCGTTGCTTTTCGCCGTTTAGTAACGACAATGGAGGAACATCGTAGATCCAACCCTGTGGTTCCAGGCGACGAGCAAGTCCTACGGTACGCGGCGGATTTCGTTTAGTCCCTGTTGAATGGGTTGTGCAACATTTCATAGTATAGATGAAGATTGTTTCTGTGAGATAAGCGTATCCGGCGAATATTGTTAAAGGAAAGGTAGCCAATGCGTGGTATGAGAGTATCCACCCCTCCTTAGAGAATATTGTATGGACTGTTGCACTTCAGGGTCGTTTGGCCTTGCTTGACGTATTGTGCTGGCACGGCATAGCATACGAATATAGAGTTCTTGGATGTTTATATATATATTGCCGAACTTCCGTTTGTGTATGTCCCTCTAAGTAGAGTGCGTCCTTACATTAGTAGCTATGCTCTCATCAATGCCTTTGTTAAGCTTGGAAAGTCTGCTATGGAGTCTGACGTCTCTGATATAGTCTATTGGTGAGGTTGTATTATATCTTCCGCATGCGCGCCAAATATGAATGACTGGTCTGCTTAGTTGAACATAATCCATAAATGTATTTGAGAGAATGGCAACAAAGTAGCGTCGTGCATGAAGTTCGAACATCAAGGTTCGCGGTCTGCACAGCCATACACAGTATACAGCTTGGAAAGCGTTCTTTGATTAGTCTATCTTTTATGACACGTACTTCTGAAGGTCTAGGAATATTCCCTGTATCGGTTTGACTATTGTCGAGCCATCCTCTGAGTCCTGAATAATGCTCCTTGGAATCATTCATAGGGTCGAAGACAGAGAGTAAAATATATAATTCTTGACGATCAATTACACAGTACCCGAGACTTTGTAAGATTCTTTAAGGTGTCCTTACCCTTAGTCAGTGTCTGGGTGTCAACCGGCAACTATCCTTCAGTTTATTGGAAGACGGGTTGGGAAAATGCGCTCTCACCGACGGTAGTATCTCTTCTACCCGTGTCGGCTGCAGAAAGAGTGTTTCGAACCGCAAAATGAAAAGTGCAGTCCCACAATTCCTCATCTTGAGCAGTCTGTGGTCCGATTAGTATGACACGCTTTTGATGGTGACATAAAGTTCGAAGTCTGCATGACAGCATCTGTCGTAGGCATTTGGTTCTTTCCATGGGGTGAAAAATCGAACAAGTTTTCTTTAGAACACAGTGTTCTTCTTTGGCCAAGCATGATAGGTGCATCAGGACTTCGCTTTTTCAATCTTGGTTGTTGTACATGTTAAACACTATCTTGTAACCAATGTGTGCAGTCATCGTGAGGGAGCTACGGTTAAGCAGCAGTGCGTCGCACAATGAGTGCTTCCTGTTAAGGTAGAAGAAAACGGGAGTCTTGCAGAGAGTCGAGCGCTGTGATAAGTAGAAGAGAAAGGAAGTCGTGCACGAGGGTTAAAATCTGAGTTCGACTGGACCTGATGGGCCGATCAATTAATGCATATCGGTGGTAGTCCATGGCGGCTGTGGCGTCTCTTGTCATTTCGCCGCACGGGTGACCTCCATTTGGTGCCGTTTCTGCAATTGCATGATCGTTGCGGCTACATTTAATCTTCAGCACATCGTGACCTATACCCTCCAAGACCTTGCAGCTTCATATACTCAAATCATTTCTCGGAATTTTCCGCCCGTTTCGAAGCACTCTAGTGCCACTTTATTGCATCATGGCTAGAAAAACTAGAGACCTGGTGGATAGTATAGGTATAGCTTTACCTCCCGTATCTTTCTACACAGTAAATCCTTGTCCGCTGGCTTGAGTTTGAGATGGGTACAGAGAAACATCGTGGTTTACTCGAGTAAAGTCCGCATTATACTTACGAGGTGTTCGGCAGGCACTTAGTAATAGAGAACTTGGTCACATTGGTGTCCTGTTGGCTCCCAATGATCGTGTCAGTACCGGCTTTTGGGACTGACTGTTCAGCGTCTTCTGCCTTCTCTCCGGGAGCTCCACTCCTGGTATTCCCTTACTGCGATGCAGCGCAGCGCCTTCGGTACCTATAACTGAGGTATCTTCAAGTATCTAGTTACGTCAAGGTCTTTAGCCATGTTCCCGGCATGGCTTAGATATCTTTCTAGTAAGGTTGGCAATAAGGTTTGCCGTTAACATTTTCATTCTTGCCTCATCGATCGCTTCGTTAATGTGTGTCCTCCAGATTGAAGAAGTCACACGGAAAGTTTCGTGATGCTCCTAAGATTCTCTCATTGTCAAAAAGTTTACAGAAGTAAAACAAAGGTAGCTTATGAGATCGAGCAACAGCAGGCCGATTGATACTTCTACCGCCACTGAACAATTCTATTCCTGCGACTGGGAGCTGTCCCATCATGAAATCGAAGAACGTCAGTCATATTGGGTTCGAGGATGATGATATCCCCCTCTTCTGTCAAAACACTTGCTGCACTGTACCTCTTAGAGATTGTGTTTTGTACGCTTCCGTGGTAAACTTGGAAGATGATTCGATAGAGGGAAACTTGAAAGAGATCGAATTGAGTTAAATGTCAATATTAAAGATAAGATAAGGGGAACAGTGTACTGACGATCGCCAACTTGCATCTCGCGACGAGTTCGTCTGCTAGTGGGAGAGGTAGATACTGTTTTTCTGCAGAGACGCTTGTGTATTATGTGACAACATGTAGCAATTCTGGCAGCAGAATATTGGGGACCTTTCTTAAGGGCAAATTTAATGTTCTCTCCGGTGTTGAGGTGATTTATTGATTCAGTCAAGCCATATTTGCTTGATGGGACTTCTGTCCACTGGACATCTAAGCGCCACTGAAAACCCGCTACTGAGATTTGTTCTTCCCAGAGCGTGGCGATTGCCTTTAATCTCCGCAGTCTTATATACTCTGGTTCTCGCAACAGTTTCGAACTTCTTAGACATAGCACATAGATTGTGCATGGTTGCATCGGCATTACTTGTAACAAGCATAATCATTTTGTGCGAACCAAAAATATTGCTAAGGTCTATGCTTCACATCACCTGGAATCTCTTTGAGACGTTTTGACGGAACACGGCATTGGCAGCGCTTTCTGAACCTTGGGTCTTCACTTAGTGGTTGTAAAGCTCGGCCACTGGAGATGCAACTCGCTCTGGTATTCCGTAAGAGTAGGGCAGGGTGATCGTTGTCAATTATATACTTTCAATCCAGCATTAATGTATAGCTCTATTACGTTGGAGATAAAGACGAGACACTTTGTATATCTTTGAAACCGGGCGTACTGCGCCTACCACTGCGGGCAGCAGTGGCAAGCCGAGGAGCGACGGAATTGATGGTGGTATTCATATAGAGAGATGAGTAGAGCTGGTGATACTGAAAGAGACTGGTGGGTGGAGGAGAGATGGTGTTGGAGTATGAATTGATGAAGTAATTCAGCAGTAAGTCAGTATTTGAGCATGTATGAAACTTAATAAACAAAGACAAAGTCCGGGGATAGGGTTTCCAGTGTGTTGGCGAAAGCTTTACAGAGGTTCCATTCCATTTTCCAGGAAATTTTGTCAGAACCGATTCTTTCTTTTGATTTTTGGGCTTTGACAAAAAATCCACGATGCCGCACGAGAAATTGTCGAAGATCGAAACATCATGCTGCAGAAACAGTGTTGGAAGATTCTCGAGATGTTTGTCGCGATCTGACTTTTTATTCCACAGGCTTTTTCCCGAAAAATGTATGTCTGCCACGTACTTTGCCAAGTCGCAACGCCACGATCACTTTGATGGGGCATATGGAATTGTCTTTCGATGACTTGCTGAATATCCCATCGTGAGCATGTAATTTGATAGTAGAACTTCCTTTCGCGGAGTAGAGTCATCAGCCTTCTACGGACCACACTCACCGCCCTGACCGCCAAGGAATACCTACTCGCGGTACCAACCCGTGTTGGCACCATAGGAATTGGCGTTGATGACGTTTAGGCGACAGCGGCAACCCATTCCTGCCTCCAACAGCTCTCGGCCGACATCTCGGAATTTGAATCCTTATCTTCGACGAATCTTCTCTTGAAGTTCGGGGTTTGGTTAGGATTGACAATGGTTTGAGTGAGGGATGTTTGATAGCTTTGAACGGGTATTTGAGCGGACATGTGGGTAGGTATCGACGTAGATATTGAGGTAGGAACTGAGGTAGGCATAGAGGCGAGACCTTGAGTGACTTTGGTTCCTGGACTTACGACTAAGTCCCCTCTTCCCATCTTTATGCTCGCATTAGGCAATGACATTGGACTTTCTTGGCCAGTCACCTTTGATCCTCGAATTATACCTTCGTATTCGTGTAACTGATAGCATCCTCCCGCTATTGCATAGCGAAGCTTATCTTGATCATCTTTGATATAGTACGCCGCACCCTTTGGTACGCGACTAGATTGAATGTGACCTTTCTGTTTAAAATCTCCTGGCCACCGATCCTGCCTGGATCCTGCCATCAGGTCGGATTCTACTACTCTTCCTACCCAGCGGTCCGAAAGGTATACATATCTGGGTGGATACGTTTTGTTTATGGATCCTAGGGAGCTTGCGTCACATATGAAGGGGTTCGAACTCGTCGGGAATATATCAAACAGCTTCCAGGTTTCCGGATGGTCCGGATCCCGTGGCGACCATTGACATCACAAGATGAAATTCCTATCTTCGCATGCCCCAGGATTGTAATTTATAAGACGCAAATAGCAAGTTAGATTCTTGAAAGTCCGTCTGCAAACTCCACGGCCGAATCCAGCAAATTAGCGTCGGTTCCCCTTCTTGAACATAGGCTGGCCAGTCCCCTGCCTCTCGCTCTCTCTTCGCTTTATGATGAACAGCCTGGAAAGCTGATAATCTGGCTCGGATCTTTTCCTAGAAATGTATATTTTAGCCAGATAGTCTCTGTCTTTTGGTTCAAGTTTTGTCTTCTTCCTCGAGCACGGTGAGAGAAAGAGTGGGAATATAAGTCTATCAAGATTATATTTCGTATCGTTATAGGAAACAATGATCTCAGCTTTAAGCCAGCATAGCTAGCAACAGAGTGAGGTGTTGCTGTTGATGGGGTCAACAGGGTGTGACTGGAAAGGGAAAGGCGAGGATTCTTGCAACTCACCCGAATTATAGTTTGATGTTCTTCCCACCATTCCTTATTCTTAAGGTGAGAATACTATACAACCTGGGATTCTTGATGAGTAGCCCAAGACCCAGTGATGTCGCCTCTTGGACAGTTTCAGCAGTATTGCCTTTGGTCAAAGGAGGAGCAAAGGGGCTCTTTCAATTTGCATTTTGGAAGGTCAAATGGGACGTGAAGCATATATTGAGCATCTCCATTCTGGTTCAAGACAGTATCGCCTCGTTGTTGATTAATTAACAGCAGGTACTGAATATCTTGAAAAGGTGCGGCAAACGAGGTTAAGTTCGATTTTTCTGAAAAAACGCAGTTTCCCCGTCTCTAGTGGGTATATTATTGTAGCATAAAATCACATTAGCAAGTATTGGTGGGATAGGACGGTAGAGAAATTGGTGGACTGTCGAATTTGGACCCCTAATTTCTGTGCAAGACAAGGTTTACTTTGAGAGGTCCTCCCAAGCACCATGAGCTTGAAAGCGGTTGGCCAGCTGAATTCGTGGTTTACAGACTTGGTCTGTGTACGATCAACATAGAATTTTGTAATGACTGAGGAGCCATGTGAGGTTTCCTTCATTTCAAGTCTCCTCGTTGCTTTTGTGAATAGTCTTGCCCTAACCTTGATTAAGGCCAATTTCTTGAAAATGAAAAGCGGACTTGTCTCATTTCTTTGAGTGCTAGATGACTTGAAAACTTATTAGCTCAAAGAGAATTGGACCTGCGTTCCCGAATTCATCGATTGCTGCACAGTACATCGTGGTTCTTTCCAACAAGATCAGCTTCAGTCCGAACCGTGAGGTCAATCGCTTTCTCGAAGACGAATTCATTACTGCTGTTTTGATTTCAAGATCCATGGATCGAAATGGAGTAGAACTGCAGAGAAAGATTTGATGTGAAGGTTTCCGTACTTCGTTCTCAGATCTTTACCGGATCACTTGGAGTATCGGCCCTGGTACCCAATGGCCTAGAAATCGTTACATTTCCTCATCATGGTATGACCGGGCATTAGGCATGCGTAACTGTCTAATCTTGATGTGGTCGCTCAAGGATTATCAGCCTCTTGGTCTGTCTCTGATCTCATGACCCCAAATGTATAAAGCATCTGGAGCATCTGTAGATGGACCATCTCTAAGTCTGGAGGCCGTGTATTGTGGTAAGGCAGCTGCCTGAGATCACTGTAGTATTTGATACCATGCACATATTGATGAGAATAGGGGTCGTCGGCGAATTTGGGGAATGGTCGAGAGTAAGAATTGTTTAGTTAGTAGCAGTTAATGTATAGGTAGCTGAGGGTTCAGATATGAATTCAGAACCATGATGAATACACCGTCTCGATTGGAATCAGTGAATCAAAGCTAGAAAGGTTCACAAAGATCGATGACGCAGCAGATCAGGCGATAAGAAGTATCGATTTTTCCAAGCAGTCCAAGGGGTGTAAGTCTTATTAAACCATGGACAGCAGATAGTATACGGCTCTGTTATTGAGTCCTCCATAGTATGCTAGGTATCTTCAAGTAGCTTAGGTCCAATACATTGAGGGAGGACAAATTAGCTTACAAAAGCCCTTTACGTATTTTCCGCCATCTGCTCCGCCTTCGAGGCCTCCCCTTCCCTCTCTGCTCTCCGCTTCTTCACCCATTCCCCAAGCCGTCGCCAAACTTCCTCCTTCTCATCCAGTCTCATGCCAACCGCCAAGCCGCTCGTTGTAGTTGTAACAAACACCCTAGCACCACTCCATCTGTCCTCCCCCTTATTGACCACGCCCATGTTCTCCCCTTCGTCTTGCCAACCGTATTTGAACTGTTCCTTCGCGATATTCTTCTTGTGCCTCACTCGCCAAATGCTTTCCCAAATCCCCTTGCCTACGATAGCCACAGCTTCAGGCTTCCACTTGGCAATTTTCTCTTCCAATATGGCCACCCCCTCGTCCATCTCCGCTTTACTCAACTCGCTTGCGTCTTTGGTTGGCCGTGAGACAATATTGGTATTTCCTAGCGCGAACAATCTCGGTAGATCACGGTCTTCTTCTGGTCGGCAGAGGCGGGGAGTACAGCCAGAGCTGTTTGCCAGATTCCAGAAGAGATTGGAAGGATGGCAGTAAGCGTGACCTTTTGTAGCAGTAAGGATACCAGGGTTGACCCCGATAAAGACGCAGATTAGGTTGGGGGCGAGGGAATCAACAAGATTGTTGACAAGATGAGAATATTTGTTGGGCGGAGCGTAACCAGATGGGGAGCGCTTCTTTTTTTTTTTAGGAGACACAGAGAGAGGTAATTCGGCAGCCTGAAAGGGCTTACGCTTAAGATCACTTCTTGCAGGTTCTGTCTGCGAGCGCTGGTTAAGTGCTGAGCCTCGCGTGACGCATTTCTGGGGCGAGACCGTTCGCGTTTCGAGATGTTCAAATTGCTGCAAGACGCCATTGAAGCTTGGTGGAGGCGGTGAGTGGTCGTCAGTCTGCGCACCGTTTGTCGCCATCTCCAGTACCATTGGCTTCTAAGACAAAGTACGTCACTCGATAAGGGCCATTTCGAGAACTCGAGGAATTACACTGGTCTAAATTCCTATGAACGCTCGCGGCCTTCCTTGTCGCTGCGCTTAGATACCGCTCATCTTGCTGCTGGTTTCTCTTGGTATACGAGGTCTTTAGGGTAGATAGGCATGTAGATATATTGGTTGAACTATCTAGTAGTAGGTAGGAACTACGGAAGGAAGAAGTGGGAGGAAGGTGAAATACCCTGAATCCCCTGAATCCCCTAGCGCCGGATGCGAGCGGAGATTACTAACCACAGGAGTAACAGTAAGGAATACTGTTCCCTGTTTCCAACAGTTTACCTTGATAGCAGCTTCGTACATGGAGGAATTAAGCGCGAAAAGTTGAAGGTACCTAAGGTAACGCGCACCTTAGCCCCCTCGGCTAAAATGTTGCAACCAAGCTCCTTTAGGATTGGTAAATAGGCATCAGGGTCTACTCGAATAGAAACCACCAACTCTCGCTTAACCACATGTGATGTGTTATGAAATGTAAATATAAAAGTGGTTTTAAATGTTAATGTTCAATCCACATATCTATCACCATACCATTTCTAAGATAAACCGCAGCAGCAAAGCAAATAGTGGAATCAACCTTCCACTTTGACAATCCACTATACGCCATGGCTTCTTTATCGGACCCTTCAGAGGCGTCATTCGAACAGTTTACGAAGCTTTCAACAGAAATTCGACTCTAGCTCTGGCGTCTTGCGCTTCCTTTTGAGAGGAGAATCGTTCCCTCAGGCTCAGTCCCTCGGCTGGGTATTCCGCGATGACTTTTTCACCATCCATACTTGTCAGCCTCCAGCTGTACTCCAAGTCAACGTGGAAGCTCGATAGTCTAAGGCTCAACAAGCTCTGCTTTCCTACCGCTAATCCAACGAAAGTGGATGTATACTTTAGCCCGTTGGACTTCATATACTTGTCGTCGAATACCTCCCGTTTCGATGACTGGTCGCACGTGTGCCGAAGAGCATGTCCCCAGCCGGGGGTTGATAATGTAACCTTCGCGTGCTACTATCTAAACTCATTGCGTCTTTACCGAGAGAGCAGTCGGACTCAATCCGCAATCTTGCGATTGATCTGCCTTACGGGAGCAGCTTCACTATACTTCATAGGTTCATGAGACGATCCAGAAATTCAAAGGATTGAAGCGTTTCGTCGTTGTGCTCATTGTAGGACGAACCTATGAAAAAGGCGACGTCTTTACTCATCCGCCGGTGGACGAACAGAGTGAGTGTTTCCATATGGAATTGAGGATGCAGACGGCTTTTAAACATGGATGGAGGGATCATGAGCATAATAGGTCAGAGTGCCGCGTCGTGTTTCTAGGCAGGGAAAACTAATTGGGGCGATGAGTGATCTCAAAGGTACACCTAAGTACATCTAGAGCCGCGGCAATTGAGCTTTGACTAGATTATTGGGTCAGATTTTCCTGGATAATTCCAACGTCTGTTCTCACCACTGGCCTCGGCCTGCGAAATTGTACTTGGAAATTGCTGCTAGGTTACCTTTAGAAATAGTCAATCCCTAAAGCCTGCGTAGCTTAAGGATGCGGGTGGTAGATGTGTCTCTGAACTCCCATCTAATAGTGAATTCAGCATTAGCCGGGTGGACCTCTAAATGTATGGTCGGCAGTGTCATTCGCAGAAAAGCTCGTGGGTTTCAGAGGTTGAGAAGATGTAATGTGATGCTGGTTGTTTAGACATTGCGCTGGACGCCACCTCAAGTAGCCCCAAATACTCCTATGGCCCCAGCCGTACTCATCACACTTTGTGCTTGACGGGATCAAAGACAGCGAAATATGGTATTGGATGAGCTTACCATCAATTACTGACGCAGACGCAGCAAGTTTTGAGGTTGGCCCAGTTGCAGTAAAAGCCTTGACAGCTCAGGATAGCTCTTTCCGTCGTAAGACAGATGGCGGTCAAGAAGCTATTATGGCATGTTAAGGGCTTGAAATGTGTTGGGCTGTCTGGCGATGACCCGAATGATGAGTCGTGAGATAACAATCATGTCATTCAGGCTGAACCACCCCTTAGTCAAATCATTTAGGAATGGACAGCATCAAATCTTACCTTGAACCTTCCTCTCCTCTCCCTCATCCTCTTCACCTTCTCCTTATCCTCCTCGAACTTTCTGACCAATTCCCCAGCCCTCGCTTTTCGCTTCTCCCTGGTCTGGAACCTATAAAAGTCCTCTAAGCCCTTCTGCTTTTGTTTCTGCTTTTCGGCTTGCTCCTGTGCAACATCCTGCCTTGCTGGACCTGTCCTCCCACCCCTCGTGACTGTAATAAAACCATCCTTATCTGGCTCTTGCCTTTGTTTCGCTTGCAACCGTGCTTGGGCGGCTTCTTGGGCAGCGAAGGCTGTCATATACGTATTTACTGACTCGAGCAACTGTGTTTTGTCGGGATAGCGAAGCTTATGGTGGTTTATATATCCTGTTCCAGGTCAGTAAAATTGCTTGACTTGGCAACTTGGGCGTTGGATCCGCACTTGCATAGCCCAGAGGAGGTAGCGTTCCATCCAACTTGTCGCCCCAGACCAGCTCTCTGCGCTCCTTCCGTAGCTTCTTGATGGCCTTGAGGCACGCTTCCATGCTTGCTCTATCAACAAACACAACAACGGCCGTGTGTCCGTTACTCTGCAATTCTCTGTCCCAGGTAAGTGGCAGGGTTGCGCCCTCTAAATGTTTGATAATTCCTCCTTCAGCGCCTCGTTTTCTCTTTTTACCCTTCTCCTCGGTCTGTCGCTTAACGATCGCCGCATTGTCGGCAATGGTTTCTTTTCTTTTCCTACCTTCGAATTGCACATCTTCGATTCTACCATTGGGGAGATCTAGCTGAAGCGACAATAGATGCTTTATATGCAGTTCGCTGGAATCAAAGGGAACATTAACGAGAAAGAGTGAGCGCGAAGCAGTTACTGTAGGAATCCTGGGCTGGTGGGGTGCAAGATAAATGTAGTGTGTTGCAGCGACGGGAAAGGAGGGTAGAGCGGGGAGCGAGAGAGGGAGAATGATATAGCCTGATATCTGCAGTGGAGTCGATTGCAGTGAAGACATGTTTTGGGTCTGCAAACCACAAATCAATCTGCTACTGTTGTTCATGTATCGGTAGAGATTTCTTAAGGTCCGACTTTGTTAGCCGAGGCGCTTACGCGACCCTGCGCTGTACGCCCCCTTTTGGCTCTAAGGTATCATTACAAATATATTGGAATAGGGTAGGTATCATCTAAAGTTCTCTAACTTCCAATCATCTATTCCATCCTCATACTGCACTTCGCTCTTTTCGTATACATTTTCTCAAGAGGTATCTACCAATGCACTGATTGGCGGTCGTTTGTCAAGTTGATTCGTGATCTTACTCGTGTTTGATTGCATCAGGCTCGACACAAATTTATGAGTGGAAGAGCCTCCCTCCAGAAAATGCCTACTATTGTAAGATTCTGTAGACCAGAGGAAGACACCAATGCTTCCGAATCCGCCTTTTTCCTCAAGGATTTCGTTAGCGATCCACATTTATGCAAGACCGCAGCAATGGAGCTTAGAGTAGGATGCAATCTACCCAACGGCCACCAGCCCAGCGCATGATCTCTGAGAAGACAATCCATCTCAATCTGATAAGCAGCAAGCAGAATTTCTCCGAAGCTGGAGACGTCTGTTGGCCTTCCATACGGATCCAGCTGCTCTCCCGGAAGTGTTCCTGGCTCAAAGGCCTGCATCATTACGACAGCAACGACGCATGTACCTCGCTTAGAATTGAGTCTGTTAGCGATCCATAGGTTGCCTATTTTACTTACCATGAACGTATTTAATGTGTGTCTTCTTCCATGGTATGTCGTGCTGCGTGGGAATCGCATTTGGAGCGAGGAACTCGATTGGGTTGTGCACGTGTACCCGTGCGTCTGTCTCTTAAAGAGCGCGGCCAGCGTCCGAGCAATCTTCGGACTTGAAACCCATTCCGGTCCAGTCCAGCCCGCTAGTGGAGCGATCAAGGTAATGTCCTATGGCAGTCTTGCTCTCCGCCACAAGGACTATAAGAATAAGGACCTAGGCGAGGAATCCGATCAGACGGTCGATGCGAGGTGCGTGGTTCATACTCTTCTTGGTCTCTGTTAATGAACAGCTGCGTGACGTACTCGTCACGCATCGAGTGTGACAAGCGCTGAACATATGAGCCTGCAACCTTCTGTTGCGGCTATGAGATTTGTACTAGAACTTCAGGCGCGCAGTGACGGTTGGTCCGAAACCACAATAATGCGACTCGCGACGGCATAAGCATGACCACGTGGAGACAGGTCTAAAACGAACGAGTCATTGGTGGCTTCTTCCGAGAACATTGGGGGTTAAATCTGATGAAATGCAACGAGTCACTAATCATATCTGAACCCAACGTACTGCGGACGTTAGCATTTCGCTTTCTCATAAAGGAGCACAAAGAATAAGGAAGTCGGTATGAGGTCAATGGATGACGAATCAAAGTCTTGTTCTGGACCATTAATTTGACAAATAAATATTGACCGTGTTGAGCCTCGTAGCGCAGATTTGGTCAACGATATCGCCTTGCTAACAGCCAGCTCTCCCTTTGATCATGCGTAACTATGCTCGTCGCTGATAGACTTTTCGAACTTGTACGTCATGTGATGCGACTGCGCGCAAATCCATAGCGGGAAATAGCTTATCGAATATCGAGGTCACAAATTCGAAAGAATACTAAAAGAAAAGAGACTACAGACATGAGAGCCGAGAAAGGTAGTAGCGATGTAGAATATGGAAACCCAAGCCACCAAAAAGCGGGAGAGCAAGGGAAGTAGGTATCTACAGCACATCTGGAGGTGGGAGGCCTGATACCTTCTAGTGTGCTTCTCTGTGATAAGCATGATCCCGGATCAGCTGAGTTTAAGTCTCAGTTCAACGAACAACCATGCAGGAACTCCGTGTAGCTGTCAGGCTTGTACATTATGTATTCGAGGTGTGGACACATCGATGGACCTGGAATAGTCAGATGTCGAATCAGCATGAGTTTTCACCTTCGACTTTGTGCTGGTGAATTTGTAATTCTTATTTCTGGGACGACGCTCGTTACAGCAGATCTGGTATTATTAGCTTCTAAGCAACAAATCTACACGATAGAAGATCGTGGGTCATTCCATGGAAGACCAGGACAGCTGTGGCAGAAAGATCGTGGGTGGAAGTCCCTCCACGCAGAACAACAAAAGCACAGGCCACAATGCAAATGTCGAGTTAGCGACATGGTATGAGTGTAGGAGATAAGGTAAGGTAATTAATGTAGCTTTGATGGCTGATGGAGAGGATCAGAGATTCCATGTCGCCCTCTGGGAAGGTGTTCAGTGAGGGAATAGAAAGTAGATACATTATTATTCTGCCAATCTTTCCTGGAAGAAGTTAAGGTACTGATTGGCTGTGCGGCTGAGCGCGGGTTTACCTTAGCCGCATTGGCTGATGACTACTGTCGGTCTGTCAGGCTCACTGCGAACTCACCCCACATCACCCTCTTTTTATGATGCTTTCCAAGTGAACTTGACCGCAATAGAAACCGACGAGTCTGGGCAGCCTCGCGCAAAGATGCAGTTCTTCGATCGGTGTCGGAGAAGTCGCCTGCTTTGAGCGATTTGCTGTGACTCTACCTTAATAGTACTCGTACAGAAAATAAGACCTCTACTGTCGTACCTTTACTCATTTGATTGCGAGTAAATCTTATGTACAACTACCGTACTTCATGATGACGCTCCACAGAACGTCACTGGCGCTATAGTATGTACCTACTCATCAATCCACAATCAAGAAGATGACATTTTTACGATTTTACGAGTTCACCCTAGAAGGTTGCCTAGGTACGGTACCTAGGTACCTACCTTCACTAGCCTAGGTACTTTACGGTATCATGTATTCCGTAATCCCTAGCGCATGTTCTATGGAACTCAAGAAACCTACCTTATCCTTCACCTTTCGGGTGCAGGACCCAAACCTGCATCTTTGTGGCCTGACAGTTTAAAGTATCATTCTCGGACGATGTGCACCTTGGTGCTCTCGAGTGAATGGAATACGCAAGTACAGTGGAGGTTTTGTTGGTTCCTTTGGCGTGATCTTCCGTCGCGGACACATATCGATTAATATTATTATTATCGTCAAGGTTGTGGGTCACGGGAGCAATCGCTTAACTGCGCCTCGATAGCTTAAACGTCCAACCGATTGCTCACCAAAGATAGATACCTTGCACAACCTGGTAGGCTTCACCAGGCTGCAAGTCACTTTACTGCTTTCTATTCTAATCGAGAAAGCCTTGGCCCCATGGATGACCCGTTCGGTCGCTAAGACTGTGCTCCTACAGTTCTTACCCGTCCTGCTGCGCCCAAACGGGGAATATCTGACCCTCCTTCATGGGCTTCTTCCGGGTCCCCGGTTCAGCACCGACGCTCGGGAGCCTCATCTTGCCAATCGCTGTATCTCTGGCTCCGACAGTCTGTCATCGCATCCTGCATCGCATGGCAGGATAGCCAGTTACGTCATGCCGTTGAGACCTGTAAGGCCCAGCGCCGTGGCTTTATCCGTACGGCCCATGTCTAGTCACCACTCAGCTTGCCGATGGCGTACAGCCTCAAATGCTGAGTGGGTCATCCCACTCAAGATCGAGTCATCCCAGCAACCCTAACCCCATTGCTCGGTAGAGCCTCGGTCGAATCCGTCAACGACCTCGCATGTTTTCTTGGCTACCATGTATTAGCATTCTTTCGTCCTGCAGTGCCTCATCTTTCTGCGTGTATCATGGTCATCCCATAAAGGTTGCCTAGTCATAGATGCCTGGCACGCCCTACTTTCATGGTGCATATCTTCTATACCGTATGTCAATTCCGCTATATGTTACACAAGCCCAGGGTCTCGAGTATATATCTGTAGTCCTTTCGCCACGTGCAGTTTCTGTGTCATTCACACTGTGTGTCATCGCAGGCTTCCTTTTAATATCATTTCTCTGTCAAGTCGTTCGCTTTTCTGTTGCCACATATCTAGCCAACATTGTCTATACCTTAACAATCTAATTGTGCAATTTGCCTCTGCTTGCTACTTGATTCGATCACATATCAACTATCCAACTATCGCCACCAACATGTGTATTAGAGTTGTCGAACGTTATGCGGTCTGCCGTTGCGTCTATTACAGTCACGCCATTGACGCTTGTCCCGCCTATGGACGTCGAGATCATGCTGTGAGAACAAAGGAAGTTCTCGTAGGCTACACATGCTCCCGGCACTCCACGACCAGCTCGCAACCTTCGACATCGCAGCCTCGCTTCCCGGACTCGGGCTACTCAAGCGGGAGTTACAGTCGCAACTATACATCAAGCTCCCGTCGATGACAAGAACAGGACTCTAGTCCCGGGCGGCGGGTCAGGGACTCCAGAAGGAATGATGGAGCTACCAGCCAGACTGGCAGCGAGGACAGAAGATGGCATTTCGCCATGAGGATATCGGCAAACGTTTTCCTGGGCCCGTGTGCCCTGCCTTGAACGGAGCATTTATTTTGGAGCGACTATTCCCATCCTCAGCTTCTTCGAATTGCGCATTTCCTATGGAGAGCCCGTGGAGCAGCGCTCCACGGGCATTGTACGATGAACATTTGAATGAGCCTACGAACGACGTCACTCTTTACGGATTCTATAGTTCTTGCCTTCTGGATGGGTCGCGCCATTGTCGTGGTGTCACAAGATTGCGCCAAATGGCATCACTGGGGAGGACTACATGGGCTGGGCACCATCAGGGGGATTTACTTAATTGACAATACGAATGGAAAGACAGTTATGCAGGCAAGGACTGAATAACGAGGCAGTGTATTCTTGAGCACACGCATTGGTTTGGAGTCATCTGAGCATTTTCCCAGGGTTTTATGTCTGTATTCTATTTGGTGGGGTTTTCTTTTTTGACTCATTAGTCCTTCCGCCCCCAGAACCCACTGCGTGGATGATGGTGTACGAGTATGAGGCGTTTTGATTTCAATAGTGAGCGGGCGAACACGACGAGTTTCCCTCATAGTTGCCAGGCAGCAACAACGTCTGGAACGTTGAGGGAGCGAGCATGCAGGCAACGGCTTCGCAATGGCTGGTCCAATTCCCAGGCAGCGCCTGTGGTAAAGTGGCTGGACCACCTGTAACTATCATGACTTCTTAGAGATACCTAGACCTCACGGTCATAAATCAATGGCATAATCACATATAAAAAGCTCCTATGAATGGTTTGTCAATCTTACTGAGGTACCTCGACAAACGTACGTCATTGTCAAGATAACAGCCGTAAGGCGATGAGGCGTCGCGGTTGACTCGCATCAATTATCAATCATGTGAGGAGGGAATTATCAGGCAGACGAATTCGAAATTCGCTCAAATTCAACCCAACTTGTGCTCCAACTATTCTAACGCGAAGCAGTACCCCCACCGTCTATGATTAACCACTGGCAGGTCTTCATTCCTTCTTCCTTACCGCAAAGTGACATCTCTACCACATGCAACAACCTCCCAGTCATAACCCACGGAACGACACCAACTTGGCATCCTACAAAGGTGATGCCGTTTCAGAAAGACCAAGGCAAACCTCACAGCTGCCTCGCAACCCAGGATTCCACGATTTCAACAAGGCAACGCCAGTCAACGGTGACTTGTACGAACTTGGAACCATTTGAGACCGGCTTTCGCAATCATGCAGTGCAAGCGGTTGGGCGTTCATTACTTGAATATCGATCACACTGTACAAAATAGTTGATAGAAACCACGAGCTAGACACCGGCTCTCTGGAGGCAAAAGTGGTTTACCTCCAGAGATCCATAAAGTGTCTAAGATACCGCAAATCCGGATTAGGTATTTCCACAACTCCACTTGACAAAAGCCTGTAACTCGAAAGCCAGAAAACGTCAAGTCGTGATCAATTCAGGCAACTGCTTATTTGGAAATGGATCAAAGCGGTCGAACAAAAAAACAGAAACCCCAACAGAAATTATCCCGGCAGCTTTTTCAACCTCGCCCTCGTCTCACCCCACAAGAACCGTCGTAAAGCCAGCAGTCGCCCTCTATCCACTCGGAAGTTCCACACTCATCCCACAAGCAATGACACGAAACAGGATGGCCTATCCCTGCTAAGCCATTCCACCAAACGTCAGGTCACAAGGGAACAGTCTTAGGACAGCACACTTCCAGCCTAGACAGAAATTCGTAATCTTTAATACACGAACAACGCCCTTATGCGGAAAAGAATTCACTCAATCGAAATCGCCGTACCTAGGTCACTCCAACTTTTTCTGACTGTCACCTCTTAACAGAGTAACACGAGCGAGTGATTCGTCCTGCACCGAAACGCCCGCAGCGTAAGCAACCACCAGACTGACCCTCCTTCCCTCCCCGCCCCTTTGATATATGAAACCGCTTTCGCCTATCAGCACCTAATATGCAAAACTGCGTAACATCAAGGCGAGGCAAATACCGAGAAACGCCCTAGAAGAGGGGCATAAAATACGAACTGTCATCTTACAGCCGTCATCTATCAATCTGCAACGGTCATACGGGCACTTCGGGAAGCGGGTCTTCATACGAGCCGTGCCTTTCAGGTCCCCGTGAACAAAGAGTAAGGTCCCTCATTGTCGTCGAAATGGAAAAGAAACACTGACTGCACATAATACCACCAGGCTGGAAATGTTTGCGCCCAGAAGTCAAAGAGTCATGTCGATCGTTATATGCTTACGCCACCAACCCTTCCTCGACAAATCCCACGTCATTCCCGTTCGATGATTTCTTCGCCTCTTCCACCAAGCCTTACCTCAGGACCCGATCAGACTTTCAAGCTCCAGTGCACTGAGCGTGCTTCTCCTCTTTCCTCTTCTCCCATTCCCGATCTGCGCCTTCACGGCACCATTATCTTCTACCATCTTATCACTCTTCCTCTTCCTTTGCCCTCGTACGTCTTCTGCTTCGGCTTGTACTAGAGCAAGTTTCTGCTGTATTGTATGAGGAGAGATACGAACATGTTTTGGAATGCGGGAGGTAGGTTTCGAGTTGCTGGATGTGGATGAGGGCTTGGTAGGTTCTAAGGGGACGGAGCGCTTATATAGCGAGGTGGAATGCCGGGCATTAGCGCTTGTTGGTGCGAGGACCCTGCTTGTTGGGAGGAGGTCAACCTCATGGTCGATGCTTAAGGACTCGTCGCTAAGATCCAGTATTGGAGTTGAGTCAAGATCTTCGGGTATTTCCTCGAGGGCAATCGAACTATCCAGGTCGTCGACCTCGTCTTCCTCCTTCAGGCACGACTCCTCTTGAAGGCTTGTCGGCGCGAGCATGCCTCGGTCGAGTTCCAAGCCTTTGGTTAGATCGTCTAGATTGATCGTGTCGCCTGTGGCCACCATTCTTTTTCTCCATCCGTCCATCAGCGCTACAGCTTCCCGCCAGCGCGCTTCCATCTTCTCCCAACCCTCTCTTAGCCTGACTATCTCCTCTTCCCTAATTTCCACCTCTTCAAGAGGTACGAAGTTCGGACTCGTTAACAATCCTCGCAGATGCTCGAGGACCTCGTCGGTGCTAGTTGCCAAGGACTCGTAGGATGGTGGCGCAACCAACGATGCATTTCCATATTCCATATCACCCGATGCTCCAGAGCCGGAGGCTGAGGGTGATGGGAGGCCTTGTAAGCTTCGCAACGTCGCCAATGTGTTTCTTACAAGCCCTATCAGCGCATCGTTCTCGTCGCTCAGTCCTTGGCTCAGCTGCGTCAAGAATTCCGTCGTTTCTTGCTTTAGCGAGTATTCCGGATTTTCCAAATCCACCCCGTACTCGGGATCCCTGCTTCCTTGTTGCGCTTTATTCATACCTGGATTTACTACTACTACGCCAACCTGCCCTCCATTTCCATCCCTCCCTCTTCGTCCTTCAAGGTGCCTTTTAAGTCTTGTGATCTCTCCGTCTCTCCGCCGTATGTCAGCCGCACATTGCCCTCTAATCTGCACGACAGTTCCTTTCAATCTTGTCATTTCCTCTCTCAATGCTCTGGTCCTTGTTTCTGCCGTTCTGAGCGTTGCTCGTGCGGCGCGTTCTTGAGCGCCTGTCAGTGCTAACTGTCGATCTAGATCTGCATTGCGGGCTTCCAGGCGCGAGGTTTTTTGAGTCTGCTCTGCTGAGGATGTCCGTAGAGTCTGGAGGTTCTGAGAGAGGCTTGAAAGGGTGTCGGCTTCGCGCTGATACCAACAGCATGTCAGCTGCATGCTATTCTCATATAGGCCAACTTTAGATCTAGCATACATCACGTCTTAGAACCAAATCGTGCACAAGGTTCATCACCTTGGCCATTGTCGCATCCACCCCTCCTTCTGCTTTGGCCGGAGCAGCGAACTCGATAGATGTACCGTTGCGCAACAGTCCGCGTGATAACAGTAGGTTGTTGATATATGTAGAGGCCGTTCGAAGACTCTGAGTGTCCATTGTATCAATGCGGTTGGGAGAGAAATTGAAATGCGTTGCGCAGGACGGAATGTTTGGAGTAAACAAAGATGTAGAAACGGCAGTTCGAATCGAGCTGCCATTTTGATCCTCGCGGCGCGTTTGGCCGGAACCCGCCCAGATCGTTACTACAAACTTTCTATAACACCAACACATGAAGGAACATCAACACCCTCAATCCAGATTATGGATTAGGCTACACTCAATTAACTCTTCTACTTCTAATCATGTCTGGCTGGTCAGTGCCTCTCTCCTCGAGCCCACCCTCGACGCCTGGCTCCAAGGGCTCTCGTCTACCCGGGAGCGACTACGATGGTGCAAATGAGAGCTTCGCCTCTAACCCCTCTACTACACCTGCCGGCCCTCCTCCCTCTGCTCGATCTTTCACACCTGCAGATCCGCCTCCATCGAGTATATTCGGTAGCTCACCGCTAGGTTCTGGCAAGACGCTCTTCAAATCAAAATCACCTCTTACGTCGACAACGAGCTCACGTCGTATCAGTAACAGCCCAATGTTCAAATCTGGACGCTCTAATCTCGGTAATGGTAAGCTTTCCAAAGCCAAATCACCGGCAGTAGTACGACAAGCAGCTCGGCGGACGCAGGGTTTCCAAATGCCGAGCAGCAGTCCCTTTTCGACAATGACCGATAACAATGAGCAAGATTATCTATCTGAAGGGGAGGAGGATTTAGCAGAGTATAGCGATGATCCAGCAGATGGAGGTATGGGGGTAGACTCAGATGCAGAAAATCGGCCCCTCGAGGGGGATTCCTCTACAAGATCACAGCCCATTGGATCAATTGCCAACGGTTCAGCAATCGATTGGGCCCAGCTGGGTTCTTCGGTGGTTGAGGGAACACCAAGAGGCATCAAACGATCACGGGGAGGTGCCACCATATCTCATGGATCACCCCATCACCATTCAAAAGAAGTTGTGCCGAAGAGAGATTCCGCTATTCCAAGCATTGCCAAGAATATGGCCACACAATTAGGCGTCGCCAGGCTGAATGACCCACCTGATTCGATCTTGAGGACGGACGATCTGGTGAGCCAGCTTTACATCTCGGACGCTGTTCCTGGAGGGCAGGAGATGGTTTTGGAATCTGCGCTTCCTGCCACCACAGAAGAGCTCAATAAGCTTTGGAACTCGTGTCTCGGCCGCGGATCCAGAGGCTCTCAGGAAGAAGATGTTATCATTGGCATTGGGCCAAATGAAGATGCGCCATCTCTACATAAAGCAATTTTCCTTAGCTCTTTACTACTACCGCTCCATCACCCTCCTGCGGCAAAGGGAAAGCAGGCTTTCGCGGCGTCCACGACGAATCAGAATTCCTCTGTCTCCAGCTCCCTTTACGCATCTCGGATACCACAAAGACCAACATCGCTCTCCAAAGTGCTCCTTGACTGGCTAGAGGAACACCACAATCCGTACCGAACAGCCATGGTTGACCTTCAAACATTCCAACCTAACCCTACCGCCCATCTAAATTTCTGGGATATTGTTTTCTCCTCGACCTTGCGCGGTAAAGTTTCTGAAGTAATCAGGGTTTTACAGAAGTCGGACTTTCAGTGTGCGAGATCGGCAAGGGAAGACGGACAAGGCAGGGATGGATATCATGGCACGCAGTTGGGGAACATCAAGAGAGTTATAATTCGAGCAATTCAGGTGTTGGAGCTGTGCCCAAGCTTGCAAGATGGGAATTGGGATGTAACTAGAAACGACTGGCTCATATTCCGGAAGCGCGTCGAGCAAGCCATGGCTGACTTGGCTACGTTTGCGGAAGGTCGAGATCGAGATCTAGAACCTGCGCAATCCACTTTCGAAGCACCTAATTTCGGAATTCGAAATTCAACGGCAAGTCTAAGTAAATCTGCGCGTCGAGCTGAAAGTCAGGTGCCTTGGTCAATCTATCAGAATCTCAAAGCCTTGTACGGGATCTTGCTTGGAGGAACCACTGAAATCGTAGCCTCCGCTCAAGACTGGGTTGAGGCGACTATAGGATTGACGGCTTGGTGGGATGGCGATGATGATGACGACGAGGTTGCTGTTGGGAGTCTAGCAATGACTCGACGTTCTCTCCGACATACACATTCAAGAGGCGGAAGATTGGTCGATCTCAATCCTACTGCGGCGTATTCGCGTCGACTTGCGTTGTCGTTCGAGCGCGCTACAGACGAATCGGATGATGACTTGTTTCAGATCAACTCTGCCAACTCTGTCGAAGTTGGCCTGGCGTCAGTATTTGAAGGCAATGTCGAAGGGGTTATAAGCCTGCTAAGAGGATGGTCTCTTCCTGTCGCGTCCGCAGTGGTAGAGATTGCGAGTCTAGGAGGCTGGTTCGAGTCTTCCCTTGGTGGAATGCAAAATGGTTTTGATGAGAGCGATCTCTTGGTACTCAGCAGCTATGGGCACAGAGGGCAAGGGATAAGTAGGGACGGGATAATGGCGGAATACGCAGATCGGCTCTTTGAACAGGATGAAATCAAAGCGCCCCACCCAAAGAATTCAAGAGAAGGCTGGGAATTATCCATACAAGTCTTGGCTCGACTCGAAGACCGCAGCATGGCCGACAAGAAAGTTGTCCATCTATTAAGTCAACTCCCTCTAGTATCCGACCTGCGTGTTGACAAAATCCTCGACATTTGCCAGGATTTCGGCATGGACCGCGAAGCCCGTACCATTGCAGAAGTACATTCAAACCCCATGTTTCCTCGAGACAGCTGCTAACTCTCCGCAGCGCTATGCCGACTCCATCGCCGAATCTTCCGACCGATATGGCACAGCCTTAATCTACTACGCCCGCGCCCACCGCTCCAGAAAAGTTAAAGACGTCCTCAATCTTCTGATCTCACTCTCCCTAGTCCAATCACTCGCCTTTCCCCCCCTTTCGAGCATAGACTCAAATCTTCACGCCCTAGTCTTCGAGCCTCGGAAAAGCTTGGAGCAGATTGCTGATTTGGACCCGCATGCTGCGGAGATGCTGCATAAGTATCTTACGGGATATGCTACTCTAAGACGGTTTTACGATTTAAGAGATGAGGAGGTGAATTTAAAGGAGGGAGAGAAGCCAAAGCTGCGACCTATAGCGAGGAAGAAAGCCGCAGGGGATTGTCTGTTGGCTGTGATTAACAGCGCGGCGGATAACATCCACGGCGGCCTTTATGACGAATCGAGGGGCTCGATCGTGCAGGTTGACGGGCTGCTAAATCTGCTTGGTGAAGCCCTCATCTTTGTTGACCGTAAGTTTCCTTTCCTTTCATTTCCCCCAAACCAAGTCTTATACCCTTTTTAACTAACCCCCACCAAACAGAACCAACGCCCCTCCTCACCCACCCCCAACTCTTCGCCCTCTTAAAAGCAATCGAAGACCTCCAGACTGTCACCCCCCGCATCTACCAAGAATGCGAATCCTGCCTCCGCTCCACCCTCGTGTCCTACCACGGGCAAGCCGCCCCGCCCTCGCCAAGGGAGCTGCTGAAGAAGAGCATCAGCAACCTAACCAGCAGCAGCGGCTTTTCGCTCGTAGGCAGCTCAATGTTGGAAGAGTCGGAAGTGAGCAGTAACATGGGCCGGCGACGGAGTAGTAGTGGTGGTGGTGTATTGGACGCGAAGAGAGGCTGGGATTGGCGCAAGGGGCTCAAGCGCGAGGCGAAGGTGGAGGATTTGTTGAGGATTTTGAGGCTGGGGTTGGCGAGGGATGTCGCGAGGGTATGGATTGGCGGGGATGGGCTGTAAGAGTTGTTGCTGCGTGGGGCCTCAGGAGAAGGGGGATAGATACATGGATTTGGGGGAAAGGGCGGAGAGGGAGTCATAGATACCCGGGAATGGAGACAAGGTTACATGGCCGGGTGTATTCTGCCAGCGATTTTGTCACTGTAATCAATATGTACAACAGGCCACGGCCATGGCCACAGCAATCGAATTTGACTGTACGATAAGTCACTCCAGCCCTGTATGCAACTTCGCCCTCAAATTACTCATTAAGAACTCCATCCATTCCATCCGCCCTACCGCTCCTCCTCACCACCCCCCATCCCGCTCATCCACCCACCCACATACTCGCACCAGCCACCACAACAACAACCCTCCCGCCAACCAAAAACCCCCCGATCCTCGCACTCAGTTTCCTCTCCCTATCCAGCCCCATCTCCCTATCCCCAACTCCCCCATTTACTTTTCCCGCCCTTCATCATTCCATCTCTCTCCAACTTTCTCATATTTCCGGGTTTTACAGGATCGTGAGTGGCGCTGGGTTGGGGACCCGTTTGGTTGAAGGTTTTCTTCTCGGGGGGCGCAGTTTGAAAGCGTGCTGTGATTTTTAATTTAAAACATCCCAGGGCTGATTTCAGAGTTGCGTTTCTGGTGGTCCTTGTTTTGATTCCTGTTTCATTTTCTTGTCTGCTTTCGCACAATGTTCTCTTGGCCGCATTGGTCTTTGTTGTCTCGAATACTGGGGGGGGGAGAAGAGATGGTAGCGAGAATGATGGGGGGGAAGGTGAGGGTGCTGTGAGGGGATGGGGTTTGTTGGTGGGTGGGTGGGTGGGTGGGTGGGTTATTAGAGGGGGAGAGGGGGGGATGGACGTGAGGGGGGGAGAGAAGAGGTGATAGAAGAACGATGGAGAAACAATGAGAGAGAGAGAGAGAGAGAGCGCGATGAAAATATTTGGGGGGGGAAGATGGCTGAGGGAGTAGAAATCGGGGAGAAAGAGAGAGATAGGAACTCGAGAAACCTGTCACAAAAACACCAACCTTTCGCCTTCTCTTCTCCCACGCTCTCAAACCCTTCCCACCCGTTTTCTCAAGCTCGCACATACGCACGTTATCGAAAACCAAACCTCAAACCGTCTTTTCGCTATGTTTGCTAGATAAGGTACATAGCGAACGATATGATCATGCCGAGATTTAAGCAGGGATGGGTTGGGATGGAGCTTGTTAAGCCCGAAGGGCAAGTGGGAGGGAGAGAGGGAGAAGGAGTGCGATTTTGGGAAAGTATTTGTGAATTGTGGTAGGTGGAGAGGTTAGGGAGGCGGGTTGGAAGGGGTTTTGAGGGGGTTGGGGTGTTGGGGTGTTGGGGTGGATGGGTTGGAAGGGTGCCTTTTTCATTTCTTTCCTTTCAACTTAGATGCTTCTTCTTCCTCCTCCTCCTCCTCCTCCTCCTCCTCCTCCTCCTCCTCCTCCCCTCCCTTTCTCATCCCCATTCTCCCTCATCAGATCTCCTCACGAAAAAAATCGCCCACTGCACATATGTACACCATAACCTCCATTCATCATCATCATCGACCGTCACTTCTTAGAAAGCGCAAGCGTGAGACCTGACACTTGCTCAATACCAAAAGAGAGACAATGCTCATATATATATTCCTCGATGCTTTAAAAAGTCCTGGTATCGAACTTTCAGCCAAGAACAAGCGCTTCGAAAACTATCCATTCCCCCCACCACCTCTAATCATTCCAAACCACCTTCCCAGATTTAAATTACTGTACGACATAAGAGATACGTTGCGCATTGAAACCTTGAAGGGGTGGATTTCGCATATGTACAACCCCACCCACCGACCCCCACACCCACCGTAACACACACACCACATAAAACCACCAAGATGGAGATTCAGCACTCTCCCGCACTCATCATGCAATGTACGACGGGTAATCCGCTGAAGACACTTTACCTGCCGATGAAGGATGAGGATGGATGGTTGCATCGTGCCAAGGGTAGACGGGAAAGAAGGGCTGGAAAGGGGATAGCGTGGGTTTAGGTCGGATGGGGAATAGCGTGGTTGTACGGAAAATGTGATTCAAAGCTTGAGGATAGCAAACACAACCAACAGCACGACGAACCATCATCTCATCTCCCAAGAAACCTTCAAACCTCACCAACCCTTACCCGAACCCCCCCCCCCATCAATCACACCATGCCGCCCAAACGCTCCCCCAACACCCCCGCCCACTCATCCTCATCCTCCTCCCGCGCCCTCGCCCCGGCCACCACCGCAACAGAAAAACTACGCGCCGCCTACGACGTGCTGACCGCCAAGGAAAACCAGAGCGTTGTGCGGAGTGTTGCTCTTTTCGGGGTGAGTCGGGGTGTTTATTTTTCAGAATCATGGGTGGAAGGGGCAATGGGGGGAAGTGGAGGAGGAGGTGGTGGGAGTGTTGTTGTTGTTGTTGTTGTTGTTGTGGGTGAATGGGGTGGAACGGGGGGAGTGTGCTGATTGGAGGATTGGAAAGGGAAGAATTTTAAGAGGGTCCAAGAAGCTAATCTATACCGGCAATAACAGGTCGCGGTGGCGTTCTTCTCGAGTAGCTGGAGTGAGGTGTTGTTGCCGCCGTGAGTCGTCCCTCTTTGCGCCTTTGTTTCCTTGGGGAAGAGAGAGAGAGAGGCGGAGATGGGTGGGGATGGAAGGGGGAGACGGAGTAATGAGTGTGGAGGCTGATGTGTTTGTTGGGTTTCAGGAACTGAGACCATCTCTCGAGGCAAAGTGGTTCGATGTGGCCGATTGAGGTTCGAGGTGGAGGAGGGTCCGGGCCTGGACGCCGTAGCGGTGAAAGCGAAGGGATAATTTTGGGGGGGAGAAGAAGAAGAAGAGGTGGTGTACGAATACTCAGGTGCGAAATTCGCATGGCCCGGCCGCGGTTGGTTTGTGTGCGGATGGAGGGGACACACATACGGGCACCATTGTTTCTACCGGCTCCCAATGTGCTACACCTACCTCGCCACTCTTAAATTTACCAAACAAGCTTTTTTGAAAAAAAAAAACTTACAACCTACCACCTCCATTGCTCTCTCCAGTCCTCTCTCTTGCTTCGTTCCCTCGCAGCCAACTCGCTTTTTGCCCCACACAGCCGTGAAAGTAGCACCGTAGGGGGACTGTCAAAAACACCATCCAACCTTTTAAAAATTACACGCCTCCCCATCCCATCCCATCCCAACCCCACCATCTTCCCAAGCCTCGTTTCCCCATCCCCCTCTAAACCTCCCCCTCCCCCGCCGCCGCCGCCGCCAAAAAAAGACAAAAAACCACACCCCCCCCCTTCGAACGAGCTACGCACACACCATCCCTCAAACACACCCGAATCCAGATTTCCACCCCCCGTTATTGAAAGGTTCTAGTCCGGTGCTGTTTAGCGTCAGGTAGGGGGGGGGGAGGGGAGGGGGGGGGGGGGGGGGGGGGGGGGGTAGGGGGGGGGGGGGGGGGTGGGGGAGGGGGTGTGGGGGT
>JAABUU010000731.1_pt1 | contig 68284 bp, 62 predicted proteins | sample 5559301 | NCBI WGS metagenome assembly JAABUU01 (sample SAMN10711884, study PRJNA513360) | rock metagenome | isolation source: Antarctica rocks | place: Antarctica: Victoria Land, Richard Nunatak white
CTCCCTAGTACTTGAAACCTGTCAATCCTTTTAATCACACAATGAGCTCGAGCCAGTCCAGTTCTCAGGGTCGAAAGCGGGGTTCAACATCTACTTTGAATACCAAACCCACCACAAAGACTACAACCACTAAGAGCACTGGGCCCTATGACCGTGCCTTCCAACAGCACCTCATTGATGGTGGCGTCTACCCTGATGAATATGAGTATCCTGATGGTCGAGTCCCGCCACAGCCGGATAATTGGGAAGAGATTAACTGAAGACTGGCGCAACCTCGACCGTCCCTATCACCGTCCCATTTTTCTGATGGGGAGTTTAGAAAATTTAAACGAGCGGATGCACATGTCTTCAAAGAGAAACAAGTAACAGAATCAGTGATTCCAGTTATTGAAGGCAAGATCAGGGACGCTAAATGCATTTCAGGAGGAATCCCCTTCACAAATCTCAATCATCTGACGGACGGCACACTTGTTCCTGGCAACCCAGACCGCTACTATGGTGCACGTCCCGAACAGCTTGATTGACGGGTCCGTACGGAGCTTAGTGGGCACATTATTCCTTCCACACAGCACGACCTCCCAATAGCGCCAACCTTTTTCCTAGCGGCGAAGGGGCCGGATGGATCTTTAGCGGTGGCTGGGCGACAGGCCAGCTATGACGGTGCATTGGGGGCTAGAGGGATACAGAGTCTTCAGTCATACAGGCAAGACGAACCAATCTACAACAACCACACCTACACCATTACATCAATCTATTACGGTGGCACCCTCAAGATGTACACCAGCCACACCTCTCAGCCAACTGATCCTGGAGGTCAGCCTGAATACTATATGACTCAAATCAATGGATGGTCTATGACTGGCAACTGAGAAACCTTTTGACAGGGAGCCACTGCATACCGAAATGGCATAGACTGGGCCAAGAAGCAGAGAGACCAGGCCATTAAGCGCGCGAACGAGAGAGCAAATGATAGTCAAGCTGGGACACCAGCTATCGATTCAAGCTTCGACCCGGTCTCTAGCTTCGCAAGTGAAGCTTCACTGGAGGAGCCCCACACAATCGAACCTCTAAGTCAGGAGTCTCAAACCTTGCTGAGTGAAGACTCCAATACAACTGCCAACCCCCAGGAGTCTGAGACTTCAACGGATGAACTTGTGTTAGACTACAGACTTCCGGCCAAACGTTCCAGTAGACATTCAAAGCGATCACACCAGTCTCAACGAAAGCGACGCAACGCCGGTGAATCTAGCGCCGCCGGGGATAGCTATTGATCCGCCGTCATATCCAACACGCAAAGCTCTCCGGCCGGAAGTACAGCCGAAGGGGAACCTGAGCAAGGGAAGTTTGCAAAACCTTCTGTATCTCAAACATCTGTCAAGTACGCGAATCCGCTTGAACCGTACGTAAAGCCTTCAAGTGTACCGTTATGCCCGTAAGTACGGTTCGTTTCAGAGCTCTCCATTAGCAGTGCTAGATTATTGGCGGCAGCTACGGCGATGGGCGCTGCAGGCGCAGCGTCTCTATTGCGGTCGCTACTTCCGAAAGCTCATTCTGGTTAAGCTGCAGGAGTGATGTGCTTAGTCAGCAAATCCTGCAATCATCATCCTTCAGGTTAGCCTGATGACTCACCACGAGTGGAAAGGGATGGAAAATCCACAGAAGCGCACAACAACAAAACTTTAGTACCTCGATCTCTCCTCCGTCCCACTGCGAAGACCGCATAAAACTACCGGACAAGTTGATAACATTGGCCATATTCGCTTTGGATTCTTCTTTTGAGTCATGGGCAGCTCTGCATATTCATTCGTATCTAGAACAATCTCCTCCACGGGACACCGCCAGCGCGTGGGATAGCGTCAGGGATTCTGCTAATCCACCAAACCTGCATACTTATTGGGTTGAACGTATGGGCGGATACCGCCAACTACTTGGTAATATTCCTACGCGTGGCTCTCTCCTTAATGAATAGTAGTTATATTTGAGTTAAGCGTCCATTAGGATTCACACACTCGGGGTCTTTCGATCCACCGTGTCGTCATCGTTGTCTGCACTTGATTGTCTCGCTCTACTTCTGCAAGCCAACAAACCCAGCATCCGCGTCACTTCGTGAACACAATGGAAAGCAGGATCGTGCCTCTATACCTTCCAAACGGGGTCGATAAAGTCATCGGTTTCGGGTCCACTAGCTTTATAGGTCGTCTCAATAACAGAGCCGTTTTGAAATACCCACGCGTCGTGGGAGAGCAGTGGGAAAGGTTCGTTATCGAGGAGCGCATGTACAAAGCCTTGGGATCTCATCCCCGTATCATCACTTGCTTTGGCCTAGACGGACGAGGTTTAAAGTTGGAGTACGCGCCGAACGGAACATTGAGAGATTTTTTGCGCGGCTCCAACTCTTCTGGTTTTGACTCACCGAAGGATAGATTGAGATGGTCTCGACAGGCTGCTGAAGCTATAGCCTATATTCATACGAAGAATATCATACACTGCGATATTAGTATTCGGAATTTTCTCCTCGACAGAGACATGAATATGAAACTCTCCGACTTTCAAGGTCTTTACGTCGATCCGCATGGTGTCACCTTCAATGGTTTTGCTCTAGAAAACGTCAAATCGTACCTCCCTCGTCCATCCACTCACTCAGACCAGAAGTCAGACCTTTTTGCATTGGGCACTGCTATCTACGAAATCATGACGGGCCATGAACCTTTCCCAGATCTGGACGAACTTGAGGATGAGGAAGAGATTGAGAAACGATACATCGAGGGAAGATTCCCTGTCCTTGATGATGTTTTGGGTGGGCATATTATTTACAAATGCTGGTCGCTTGCGTACGAGAAGGTTGATGCATGCGTAGAGGGACTCAAAGCCCTGGAGGAGTGTCCGACCGAGCAGTCATAGTTCTTTGCATGCCCTTCCAAGCCGGCTACAATTGGGGGGACAGTTCTGTTGGGTCGGTTCGCTTACTCCCTTATATGACTCATTCAGGACCCCAAAGTACGACCTCAGTGCGGCTAGAGGGGTTGTCAGGCTCGAGGCAATTGTGGAAGTACTTATATCTCAAATATCCCTATATGCTTAGACTCTATATCACAAGCAGAGAAGATTCCCACCTTGCACAACAAACTTCGTCTACTTGAACGTTTCATCAGCCCCTACCAGCTTTGATACTCCTTCATCTTTGAAAGATGTGTGAGAGACACGTACAGACCGTGGTCTATAGAAACTGCACAAACAGTCCGAAGCATCGCATTATCGAATATACTCCGCAACCTTGTTCGACAAATTGTGGCAACTATGTAGATAAGCACATGGGACAATCGACTAGACATGGAGGGGTTTGCCCGAAATGCTAGGTCTTGCGAGCGCATAGGTGAGCTTCAAAGCCATACACCATTGGGCCTTTATTTGGCCTGCTCAACTTCGAGGCTGTACCTTTCTAAACACCCTAGACATTCAGCCATATTGGTTTAGAGTACGTTTAGTCCTTCACCACCACCGACCTGCGGCTTGTCGCCCACTCGACTATGTCCTTGTCCTGAGCGTTCTAAGCCGGACCCCACACGGAAAGTCGTCATAGAACCACTCATTGCCCCCAAGCCTGTGTACACCAACGTCTACGACTTCGTCACCGTCTTCGCCACCTGCAGGTACAATCTCGAAGTTGTCGTTCAGGCTCATATATGCTACGTACTGGTCGAACTAGTTGGATAGTTGCAGATGTACGCGATGGACCATGAGGTGTTCTCTGTTTTCGCCGGCCGATGTATTCCAATTGTCAAGAATAAATCGTAGCTCCAATGTCACAAAGACTACCTCACTCCTGCTCGGCTGCCTAGCAGTGGTGCAAGACTACAACCGTCCACGCCTTCCTCACCGCCAATTGAAATCTAAATAGTTGAATATGCTCCAACGCGGAGTGAATTAACTGCCGGAGGGTTGACTAGCGAGCTCCCTGGCTGTCTTGAAGAGAGCCAGGAGGCAAAGCACCGTCAGGTCTCGAAGCTCGCCGTCAGATTTCTTTGGGAGGTTATGTAACACCAACTGAAGTGTATCCAAGACCAGGTCACTATCAAACTTGAGTTGCCCTTGTACGTTTATATTGTGCAAGTCACAGACTGCATAAATGAGTTTGAAGATAGCCGTAACAACGCAGTCAGGGCAATAAGAACCGGAAGGCGCACTTAGTCTGTTGCGGAATCATTCTTACCAACACATGTCCAAATACTGAACGGACTGAACAATTGCATTGTTGCTGATCAAACAGCACAGACAAAGCAGAGTTCATAATCCATAGTATTCACTTCTGAAGAGAAAGATACTGTACCACTATCTGTTTCGTAAACATTTTGGTTGACTTGCAGTTAAAGAAGTGAGCTGCAAAAGATTCAATATTTTCTCGGCCTTCATACTAATCAGAATAGCTCTAAACATTTAGTTCGTCCCGCTGCGGGACCTAAGCATTAGAAACGTTTTCTAGGGCCTAACCCACGCGCCGATCAAGAAGACAATTTCACATCCCCTACTCGAGTGCCAGGGTATGACAGCCAGGAATCCAATGGTGTAGATAAGATACTTCGTAATAATGTGCCTGTAGCGCGCTCGAACGCCACATTTTCTACCCCCGCTTGATCGTTGAGGGAAGTTGAGGGCTACATGACAACCCTTTCTTTCACTTCGCTGCCTACCTTCCCCAGACAGCGAAGAATTTAAATGGATGCCTTATGTCTAAGCGGAAACGCATTGTAGGCGTTCTGGACTGACACTTCATCGCTGACGTACGAATATTTGACTTGAGTGACCAGGGATTCGTTCTATAAAGACTCCATAGAAGCCCGCTGATTCTAGTGGAGAGCTATGCATAAGACATTACTCTACCTTGGTCGAAACCGTCGCACCATTCTGCTCCCAAAGTCCCATCGAGCCATAACAGCGCTATACATCTGAAGTTGGGACCTTGCTACCCTCACATAGTCATCAGTGGGGAAGAAGGCGACCTTGGGACAGTCACCACCTAAGCACATAGGTGTTTCGATGGCGCTCGGGGATCGTGGCGCACAGTTAGGTAAATTCTCGCGCTCAAGTAGTTGATAAATCAGCTTGTGGCCGTTCCATGGCCACAGTGAAGAGACAGTGAAGAGACAGTGACGTTGCTCTAGACCAACTACCACCATTGCTTTCTTGCTTCTTGCCTCATCACACTCCCAGCCTTCGCCTCTTCGCCGGCCTATCGCTGGCGACGACCTTCCTCTGCCTGGCCTTGTATCGCTTGTTCCAACACCACTGTGGAGCACACTCGCAGCTCTTGCAGTTTTCCTCCACTTCAGCGAATCCCATCAAACACCCTACCTGAACTGTATCTTTGTGGTCGGATAGTAGTATCTCGTAAGGGCCGAACTCGATGTCCCGCGGTACGTTCGGGTGGGCGGGATGGTACGCCCACAGGACTCGTAAACGACCGTCGGGACAGACCTTCTCGACCCTCGCTATCTCCAGCGAGTTTGCACCACCTTCTTCTTCTTCATCGTCGCCACCATCGCCGCATCTCACAAAAACATAGTCTCCCGCACAGACCTCCTTGCCGTCAACTGAGTTTGTTAGGCAGAGTGAGAGGGACAGGAGGGGAGCGAAGGGGGTGGCTGGGGTAATGCTTACGAATAGGACGAAGAGTGACCCTGTTACTTTGCCAGTTCGACTTTGAACTAGTTGCTTGCAACGCCGATGTGAAATCCCGACCGGCACTACCGCCAGCGCGTGCACTCGATGGCTTAGGCCTTCTCGGGCGCGTTTGAGGTCGTTGAGTTCGCTGAGGTGGGGTGCCAACGTCGGGCAGCAGAGCATTGCCGCTCAAGGGAGCCTTCACCCTCCGCCGCTCTTTCAGTGAAGGGCTAGCAAGGTCCTCACCGTTGTTGTGGTCCATCCTTGCCGTATGGTTGTGGGTGTAATCTATAGGCAGGAACATATATGAGGATGCGTTCGGAGACGATTCAAGGCGAACTGTTGGGCTCACCTTGATCATCCATTTGAGAAGGTACCTGACTTATTTTGGTGCTCCCGGTCCCTGCGGAGCCACTCACAAAGGGGGGAGGACGGCGCAAGGTTGCGGCTGCCTGAGAAGGAGAGGACGGCTTCTGTCCCATACCGAGCTTGTTGTTCAGCTCTTCGCGGTTGTCGTAGTTGATGTAGAGCCCCTGACCGGCAGTCTCGGTGGGCCTTCCGGCAGGGGGATCAAGGAGGTCGGTGTTGCGAACCGCTTCTGCGGCAACCACTGGAAGGGAGCTGCTCATCGGTGGTTTTACCCTTGCGAGCTGCCGGGAAGCCTCACTGCAGTTGTAGGTAGGCGGTGCGTTAGGCGGCTGGATCACAGGTGCGAGATGAAGGATCTCTCTCAAGTCTTTGTTGGGTGGGACCAAGGCTTTCGGTGGTTCGGCGCCGCTGTCCTCATCGTTGTCCCTGTTGAAGTTCCAGTGGCCGTAGTGTCTGCTGTGGTTCGGAGTGGCATCGTCCTCAGTGATGCTTGGTCCACTAGCGGTGCTGTAGGGTGTCTCGGCAGCACCGATGGAGGCCACAGGATGTTCCAAGGCTGAGTCACTGAGATCTGAAGATGACAGCCGGTGCTGCCACCTCTGATGCTTATGTCTTGGCCAGTCCCTGCCAAGGGGTCTCTCGAATTCTGCAAAAACGTCGTAAACATTGCCAGCGGAAGCTGGTGGCACCCGACCTGAGCTGTTGCACTCGGATGCTCCCATCGCAATTTGGCCGTCTGGCGCAGACCAGTTGGACCTCTGGTGCGCTGCAGGCTGTCGCCGCTGACCATCGTCAACACTCCCTTCGTTGACGCTCCTATGGTTGAGGTTGTCGGCCTTTCGATCGTCGCTGACGTCTTCAGTGGGTGCTGAATCGATACGCCGATAGCTCACTGCGATCTCGCTTGAGAGGTCGCCAACGGAAGGACAGACGCCCGGCTGGCCGCCCACAGAAGTAGAATTAAGACTTCTATGGTCCGAACTGGACGTCGTGTCGTCCAGGCCGTCGTGATCCAGCTCAATCGGGTTTCCTGCAGTGATCCGATAAGGATTGTTAGTCGACAATTAAGAAGGACTGCGGAAAGGGATTCCAAAAAGGTGAAATACCCACCTTCACTGTCGCCGGGTTCTAGAGCGGCAGCTCCTGTACCAGCATCAGCCTTGGCAGGATCGCCTCTTAGGCCGCTTGCAGCCACCGGCTGTTGGGTGAGTATACGCCGCTTCAGGCTCAGAGCGCCATTTTCTACAGCTCCCTTAGGCTGCATCCCGGAGAGGATGTCCCGGAGGGGTGGAAAATCGTCGTCGTCACTGCCATCGCCGTTGTGGCCGTCGCCATCGGCGCCATTCTTGACGCGGTCGCCTTTCAGGGCTTTTGGTGTGTAACCTCCTACATCATGTCAGGTATCAATCCTCTTGGGGCTCCAACGCTTCGAGCACAGACCTTGGTCCCTATCAGAGCCATTGCTGCCGGGCTGCCGTTTCACGATATGCCCTCTCTGCTGGTCGGATGCGGTAAGATCCACGATCTCCACGACCTCAAGACACTCCAATGCAGCGTCCCAGGTGGCGTGTTGCCGGCCGCCCCCGCTAGGCATGGCGGCCGCGCGACCGCGGATAAACGGGGAACGAGTCGCCTTGTTGCTGGAGGCGGCCATCGTTTGGGAGGGTTGATAGAAGCAAATAGAATCCATTGTAGAGTGAGGTTGGGGTGGAAAGGCGCAAGCGGCTTGAAATTTGCTTTGGAAGAAGGTGAAGGCAGGGAGCACCGAGGGTAGAGGTTCAGAGATGTGCGGGTGCAGCTTTATCTATCCAGGACGCGACCCTCGCATCCTCTCCAGCATAACCCGAATCCTCGGCTGCACAGCCCCGCGTCCCAGCCCGCCAGAATCTCAGGCTCACCGCACTTGCTGTCAGGGGCGACGGTTGTGACGGCTGCCTAGAGCAGGTCGATCCCTCACCGAAACGTTAGCGAGAAGGCCGGCCCACCACCAACGCATGCAGCTGATAAAATGCCTCATCACCACCAAGGCTGTTTCTGCCTGGCTGCGCCGTGCCAGATATCCATGTTGGGAAGCACTCCGACTGCGGTCCATGCGGGATCCATCGCCGTGCCTTAGACGGGGCTAAATCAGCCGTCCCTTCATCTCCGGACAGGAATATCTATTCACGGGAAAGATAGCGGTATCCAGCACAGCCTTTTCATCCTAACGCATGCGCAACGGGCCACGTCTCACTGCAGCGTTAGCGCCGTCCAGTCACATCGCGACGATCCCCAAGGTCCCGCTAAACGGCGAGGTGCGGCGTCGTAACATCCATCCGCAGTCGGATCCCCCCGGCCCGGTAACACAGCCATCGAGCGGTCGAGCGGTCGAGCGATCAAGTCGTCGGGTCGTGACGCGTGCTGAGCTGGAAGGAGGAGAGCAAGATTGGCAGGAGACTTCAGAGAAGGGGCTGCAACCAAATAAGAGAAGTGCAACTGAGATAAGAGCCGATGCTCAGATCCAGGGCTGCCTTGGAGGAGGCGTGAAAGACCAAAAAACAAGCGCAGAATGTTGTGGAGCAGGTGGAGCAGGCGGGGCAGGGACGGAAGAGATGTTGGTGTATCCGGTCGGCCGGGGATCGCAATTGGGGCGCTTGCACACCGCAACATCTGCCACACTTCGGGGTCCCCGATGGCGAGGGGGATATTGAGTGCAAGCTGCAGTTAAAGGCGCAAGGTGATCGGGGATCGGGGATCGGCGATCGGCGATCGGAGGAGCGCAGAGGGCGAAGCAGCGAAGGAGCGAGGCAGCCTCGGAAAGAGGGGGGCGCGGCACAGAGGTCGGCTGACGCGCGCAGTACGGTACATGGGAGTAGGGAAGGAAGGAAAGATGGACAGGTCGAGGAGGGGGGATGTGGGGGGTTCTTATAGAAAGAGGTCAAAAGCGGCGGGTTAGGTAAGCATGGGGTTATACTGGAAACGGCGGCAGCCTAAACCGGAGGGGGATTTCCCGGCCTTGACATTACTAAGGTAATTTGTACTTTGTACCTAACGTAAGGTACCTAGGTACCTCACTACCTTAGGGCACCAATGCTGGAAGAAGCATCTGTTCAAGAAGGGAGGTACGTCTTCTTTGAATATAATCCAGTAGGTGTGCTCATACCTTTACAGCAGATCTCAGCTTGAAGTGTCAAGAGCCGCTCGCTGTTGCCTCTAGACTTTTCAAACACTTTGGTCGCGTCCGTCCGCCGCATTCAACAATGTACTGTATTCTTGACTGCGCTTGAATCATTCACGGCTATCCTGTGTATTTTCTTCACTTGCTTGTACGTACTGTGATATGTGTCGCTATGAGATACTCGGATCTCTAATCCTAGTATTCCGAAGGTGTCCGTGCAGGCCATCAGACTCGCCATCTGAAGAGTAAGGACATACCCATCTCTGTTCCATCGCTTTATCTCACATCTGTTCAGCTACTCAGCTCCTGATGAACACCATTCACAATGCTTCACGAGATCCTCCTCTCTTTATCTGGCCATACGTCCGCTCTCCTATCCGCCACCGCCAGCAAGAGCGATGGTCTACACTCCAAACACATCCTCCCCGGCCTGTCACCCCCAGAACAGGCGCTATTAGCACGTCTTGCTCACTTGGGCGATCTACACGCACGATTGCAGACTCGAACATCGGTGATATCGTCAACGCACCCTTCAACCATCTGCCGAGCTGTATCGACTGCAATTGCATCTACCCACCTTGCAAGCTTTCAACAGACAATATTAGACCTTGAGAGCTCTATATTACGGAAGGATGCCAGTATAGTTGGTGGGTATGGCATTGTACCATTATCAAGGGTCGTCGATGAGTTTGCCCAATGGACTCGTAGGATGGATTGGTTTTGGGACATGGTGCAGTTCATGCTGCCTGATCAACCATGCACGAAGAGTTCTAGCGGTAATGAAAGCCAGTGCTCAGGGGCTGCCGTATTAGACCGCTTGCGCAAAGAGATACAGACTGGCTACCCAGACTTGGAAGAGGCGGCATTGGATTTGATCAAAGCTGGCGAGACCGCGTGGTTGCGGCAGTTGTCGGCTTGGGTACTCTACGGTCGACTACCTGCATTCGGGGAAGAAGACTTCTTCATATGTACAGACAAGGCCACAGGTCACACTGCTACTACTACCAGATTACCAGACTTCCATGTTCGTCATAAATTGGTCCCGGGATTCGTTGCACCATCTACCGCCTCAGGTATCCTCTTCATTGGCAGATCGTTGAATCAAATTCGAGCCAGGAGTGATGTAACGGCTGGGTCATCCCGGACAGCCCGGACATCCCGGGCATCCCCTGAGCTTATGCTGGTCCCTGCTCATCTTAAACACTTAGCCGCACTATCACCACCATTGAATCAATCGTCCCTATCGAGCGCAATCTCAGCTATACGCCTTTCTCTCTCACGAAATAGTCTTCAACAACTTCTGCCTCTGCACAAAATTCAAGGAGTCCTGATGATCTTCAGGGATTTCTTTCTCCTTGACCGGGGTGACTTCGCTGTGGCTTTGCTCGAAGAGGCACAGAAGCGCATACGCTCCCGGCATCGACGGCCAATTGCACCTCACCGTGGCGATGTGGCAAACGGTCTTGAAAACCTAAACATCAAAGATAGTGAAGCTAATCTTGTCCTAAACCGGACATGGGCGACTCTCTCTAGCTCACAACCACATGATGTTGACGTTGAGGAAGAACTGGATCTTGCCCGGGGCCTGATGCACTTCTCACTTTCAGGACCTCTCGGTTCATCCTCAAAGCCTCAGGACATTGCTTCCCAGACCGTAGCGATGTCGAATGTGCCTTTTGATGATTTTCTCTTCGGTACACCTACAACGCTGAGCATCCAGATCGCCTCGCCCCTCGACCTTTTCCTGAGGCCCGAAGATTTGAAGACTTACTCACACATTCACTCTTACGTTCTATCAATTCGACGCGCACATCTTCATTTGACCGACCTTTGGAGATTAACCTCGCTCCGTCGGGACCACCCAGCACCACTTGGTCCACCGGTAAGCAATACTCGGCAAGGAGCAAAGATATTGTTCAAGAAGCGGGAGCTGCAATCCACCCGCAGAAAGGCCATGAGACCTATTTGGGCCACCGTTGGAGCTTCTCTTTTTCTCTTGACAGAGCTCAGTTACTACTTTCAAGGAGAGGTCATTATGAGGTCCTCAGACAAGCTTCGCCTTTGGCTCCAGCCGACGCTGTCTTCCTCACAACGTGCGCATCCCGAGCTTTCTCGACCAACAAGCTCGGCGTCAGCTAAGAATGGCGGAAAATGGTCCGGTAAAACTAGTACGAACGCAATCAGTTCCTCTGCCGCCAACCTGTCTATGTCCACATCTCCCGATCCCGAGACTTTGACTACGGCCCACCAGCGCTACTTAAAAAGTCTGGTACACAACTTACTCTTGACCGACATTGTATTCACCAAGTCCCTACGATCTTTCCTAGTCCATATAGATCATTTCGTTGCGCTCCTCTCCCATCTCCATTCCATCCAGCAGACCATGGATCTAGGAATTGATGAGGCGGTTCCCGATCCTTTTGCTGATTACGTTGCTGAAGAGAAAGAATTGATTGTCGACCTGCGAAATGCGACAAAGCAACTTGATCGAGGTATCCAAGTATTGGTGACAAGGTTAAGAGATATGGATTCGGAGCGTGACGGCAAAGAAGACCAGTTCTTTATAGACGGCAAGATCGAGGAAGGTGGATTTGTCCCGTGGAACAGTAGTAGTCTCGACCGCCTCTTAATGAAGCTGGACTTGCGAACTCACGATGAACGAAGAACGGCATAGGGAGTCAACGCACACTGAATGGGTCTGGGGATCAGCGTCTTGGGTTGATTGCGTGGGCGTATCTGACCCGAGAGCGACGGCAATTGCTGCACGAAGGAGATTTTCAAATAAATATATCCTCTCTGAAAGCATGGCCTTGGTGCCACAGCCCTTTTCCCACATTTTTGAATTATCATTATGATCACACGTGGCTACCTAGTAAAGTCCCTCATGCCCGTTATGGAAGAAGCGCGAACAAAGTAACGGTCACGCCTATGCCTATAAATCTGTATCGATACAGAATCTCAAGACTCTCAATGCTGATACGCCTTAGCTCAGGTGAGTGCGAGCCAGATAACGCCACCGCCAGTGACCCAAAATTGTTTTACAGTCATCAAGTTGCGCATTGCTCGCTGGGTAACACTTCCTCCAAGTCCAGTCCAATCTCCCTGCCAACTCTGCGTACCACATCCCTCAGCGCCTTACACGCAGGGCTGTCGGGGAAGTTGTCGAAAAAGCTCTCCCCATAATCACAAGCCATTCCTATTCTTGGATCCAATGGTACCGCTCCTAGGAAAGGTATCCCGGTTTCCTGGGCCAACCTTCTCCCTCCTCCTGTGGTGGCCTTGAATATCTGGGATTCGTGCCTACAGCTGGGACACACGAAACCAGACATATTCTCTACTATCCCTAAAACGCGTATGCCAGCTTTTCGGCAAAAGTCGATTTCCTTCCGCACATCAAGTAAGGATACCTCCTGCGGGGTTGTGACAACCACGGCACCGTCGACTCCAGAGTCCTTAAGGAAAGAATTGACCGACAGATGTTCGTCTGATGTCCCCGGCGGGGTGTCGACTATTAGATAATCCAACTCCCCCCATTCTACGTCTTTCAGAAATTGCTTGATCAGCCCGTTCTTCTTTGGGCCCCTCCAAATCACTGCGTCGTCCCTATTCGGCAGCATGAACTGCACGCTCATGACTCCCAGATTATCGCTCACCCATACCGGGCTCCATCCACTGCTACTGACATGTATCGTCTCTGCCTCAACACCCATCATCCTCGGTATTGAAGGTCCACATATGTCTGTGTCCATGATACCGACCATTGAGTCGGGGTTTGTGGCAAAGGCGTGGGCCAGCATGGTTGTGAATGTGGATTTACCCACTCCGCCCTTCCCCGACAGCACCAAGATCTTATGCCTGATTGATGAGAGCCGTCCAGTGATGAGAGGGAGATCTGGATCAGGACCTTTCGGTGCCGTGGCGCAAATGGCCTGGTTAGGACATCCGGCGCATGCGTCACCCTTGCCTGCCAAGTTCGATTCCGGCCCAGGACAGTGATCTACCCACATCAGTGAGCTGAAGCGAAGAAGGAGAGGATCACAGAGCACTGACCTGGTTCTGGCGCAACAAGCTTGGGCGCTGACTTCAAAGGCGCATCAAGGTCCATCTGCGTGGGTTCTTCCAGAGATGGGGCCATAACTGCGACGTCTAGTCGATACTTGGGTTTAAATCTGAATAGTTGGTGTCCCTAATGTTAGCTCCTGTACTACGAACTGCGTGTTACTGTCACGTCCGGCGGCGAAGCTGGATGGAGGTGCAGAATTGCGCCACAAAGGGCGGTAAGTTATGGCAGAATGAGGCGACACATGCACCCCTCTGGATCTCAACAAAAAGTCACATCATTGCGATACTACTGCTAAAGGAGCGAGTGGACTATTGACTACTTGTAACCAAGTCAAGGCGAAGATTGGAAAACAGGAAGGAATTTCGGTTTGTCTGTGTTTGTACTAGAAAGAAGTCGCACAATGGCTTCTAAGATTTACATGGTGGTTACCTCATAACATCGCCAGGTTCATACAGTAGACTAAGGCAAGGTGGTCTCCAGAAGTTACATATTGCAGCTGTATTCCAGGTAGGATTAGGTATAGTAAATTAAGAGCAAGCAATTGAGTGATTGCCTTACATGAACCCAATTGTCAGTTCACCACTTTGTCCGTGTCCTAATGTGCCCCACGCAGCTGCCGCCGTTCGGCTTCTTCCTTTCAGTGCCCTTTCATTTTATTCCTAGCTTGTGAAAACGATGCCACGCTCCTGCACAATGCCCAATTCCTCCTGCTCGTTCCCCAGCCCGCCCTGATCTGGCAAGCTTTCCTACGGCTATGGTCTCTGAAATCAAGAATCATTTGTGCGCCGCAAACTCCCCCGCCTGTTGTGAACTATAAACACAACCTCCGCAGTCAACCATCATACCTTGACGGTGGGCCTCAGAGAGAAAGTTCGGACCTTGCGAGACTCGGCCCACCAACAATAATAGCGACGCAACCCCCACCATGGACGTCTCGCCCTCGTCGAGCGATTTGGATGCAATTGGCTTGCGGGAAAGAAATGTCAAACAGCAAGCAAGCTCCGCAGATGAAGCGAAAGAGGCCGTACAAGAGTTGAATACCGAGGAGCAGCATGCTGCTAAATCCGAAAAAGACAAGAAGACGTTTGGAAGGACTCCAGATGGCACGGGTAGGTACTGCGCGCAGCAATCCACAGTGTGAAGCTGGCAGTTGTCCCGTTAGGGCTCATTCTCTGGGTACCTGCTCGATGTGCTTTACGACCTTATGCCAGATCACGCTGCTGAACTCAAAGCTAATGATCAGTTGCATTATAGTCTTTACAGTCCCGCAAACGCATGATATGGTGTCCCAGCTACTCTCCCCTACCCAATCGAAAAACCTATCCGATCTTGTCGTTCTGGCCATATTGGGCCTACACATCCTCACACTATATTTCCTTCCACCTCCGGCACGAGTTCCCGCCTTTGCGGTCATCTTCCTGTTCTGGCGTTGCTGCTACAACATTGGCATCGGATTCTTACTAAGGATACAGTCGCACGATAGAAGATTGGTGACCTGGGCGAAGAAGTCAACAATATTCGAGGATCCTGCTTCTGGCAAGAACTGCCATGCGATTCTGGGCAAGTTGATTAAGCGGGAATTAGAGACAAAGATTCCTAAAGACTACAAGTTCGAAGATGCACCCGCGGAGTATAATACATGGCTCGTCTTTCGGCGAGTAGTCGATTTGATCTTGATGTGCGACTTCGTATCGTACTGTCTCTTCGCTATTGCGTGCAGTCATCGTCCCACAGATGAAGGCGTGCCTATGACCTTGCTCCGATGGGTTGCAGGATTGAGCCTGGTCGGCTTCAATCTATGGGTCAAGCTGGATGCTCATAGGGTAGTGAAAGATTACGCTTGGTATTGGGGCGATTTCTTCTATCTGATCGATCAGGAATTGACCTTCGACGGTGTTTTCGAAATGGCGCCTCACCCGATGTATTCCGTTGGCTATGCCGGGTACTATGGTATCTCATTACTGGCAGGAAGCTACAGCGTTCTCTTTATTTCTATAGTTGCACACGCTGCTCAATTTGCGTTCCTCGTCCTGGTCGAAAATCCACATATCGAGAAGACATACAACGCACCGCCACCCCGGAAACGGTTGTCTGAGCCGGAGATCAGTCATGACGAATCCCAAAATCCTGAAGCTGGGCAGAGTAAGGATGCTGCCCTGCTAGCTTCTGCTATACAGCCGTCGCCTTGTCATACCCTCATGGGTCTACACAATATCGACCTGCATCGCGTCACGGACAGCTCCGTCATTCTGCTGCAGCTATATGTTCTCGTATTGACAGCACTTACGCCTTCAACCCCATTTTATCAGACTCTGTTTGTGTTCAATGCCGCCGCATGGCGATTGTGGTACTCACTCGGCATTGGGTACATACTCAACCGCCAGTCGACCAAGAAAAAGTGGACGCGCCATTTCCTCAAGTACGGAGAAAGCACCGAAGAAGCTTGGCGTCAATGGAAAGGCATATATCATGTTAGCATGACCATGTGCTATGTCAGCTTCGTTGCAGCTGCATGGAAAATGTACTCACTGCCCACAGACTGGGGCTATGGCCTCGTGCTCCTCAAACATGTACTCGGTGCCGGTCTGGTGGCACTACAGCTCTGGACAGCCATAAGTATCTACGATTCTTTGGGCGAGTTTGGCTGGTTCTTCGGTGACTTCTTCTTCGACCATGCTCCAAAATTGACGTACAGCGGTATATATCGGTTCCTCAATAACCCAGAGCGAGTCTTTGGCTTGGCTGGCGTTTGGGGCGCGGTGTCTATCACCAGGAGCAGCGCGATCTTCTCGCTGGCGCTTCTCAGCCATATACTTACCCTTGCCTTTATTCAATTCGTCGAGAGACCACATATGCAGAAGCTGTACGGGAGGAGCTTGCGGAGAGAATCAGGACTAGTGAAAAGTCTGAAGCGCTCTTTGCCGCCGCCGTTGCGACACTGGCAGGGAAGTATGGACAGGATGCTGGGAGAGACTGTCGACTTTGTCGAGGAGTTTGTTGACGCTGCAAGACCGAAGCTCGCCGCCGGCGTGAGTACCTTTGTCAGAGATTCTTCTGCTCTGTTCAAAGGCTACCCTGCGCGGATCACCATAACCAGGCTCGCCCCAGATCTGGCTGGTTACGATCCCGAAGAGTACTCACTAGACGTAGAAGGCACTCCGTCCTCTGCTCTCTCAATGTCCGAGAAGATGCGTGCCAAGGAGGGACAAGCCGCACGTTTCCCACAGGAAAGGAGAAGTGATTTCAGAACTCTTATTTTTGAGTATGGTGCGCCTATCAAGGTCAAATGGACTGCACCGATCAACCACACTAAGAAGGATTGGGTCGCTTTGTACATGGTCGCTGATAATGCCTCGCGAGAAGCTACTCGTGTCGGGTCGCAGGGGAGATGGGTGGCAACCAACAGAGATCAGTATGATTCCCTCATAGCAGAGAAAGGTATCCTCGTTAGCGACGCTCTCGTGTCTGGCTCTGGCAGGAAAGACGGGCTTGCCAAAGATTACTTGTCTGGCGAGATGGAGTTCTCTGGCGACAAGTTGTGGTGGACTCAAGGCGTCTTTGAATTTCGCTATCACCACGATGGCAAACATAATGTCATGGCGATCTCATTACCATTCGAGGTCAGGATCGGCAGGTTTGATGAAGATGACGTCGAGACTGACGCCAACGGGTTGATTCGGGGCGCAATCCAAGACGCCTTGTTACCCGTCGTGCGTAACTGCTTTGACAAGGATCCAGATATCGCCCCTAATACCGTTGATGAGGCCTTTGGCAGCCTTGTGGAGAGGGATGGCAAATATGCGAAGAGGGTTGTTTACGCAGTGCTTCAAATGTCCGCTCCCGGTAATATCTGCCTTGTGCCATCTATACATACTAATAGGGTTAGGTTTGGTATCGAATTCGCGCCAGAGGTAGTGCAAGCCGATGGCAATGTCAGAAACCTGGCATGGAGGATATGTAATGCGAAGAAAGTTCTGGTATGAGCATAGCCTTTACACAAGTTTTACAACCGGGATAGAACTGAATTATAATGATCACAGGCTCCCTACAGCATGTCTTCCTCAGATGGCACAACAACACCGATAAGCTCGAAATACTAAGCCATGTTTTATTGGCGACGACTATACAGGCATCCACCACCTAACTAGCTTGCTCCTTTCACCAACAGGCTCCAATGCACCTAGGCTTCAGTGCACCTAGGCTCTAGCATGTTGAATTAATAGAGGAATTCTTAGACGAATAAATTATTTTGTGCTGTTTCAGGACTGACCTAACAGTATTCGAATGAATTATACCTGGAATTAGATTGGTGCAATGCCCGTACAGCAGATTGATTATTATTTATTTTGATGGAGCAGGCAGTACTAACATGACCGCATCCCTGATCAACCGTTTGTCATCCCAAGGGAGTCGTCAAGAAGTGATTCCATCACCGTCAAGTCTTCTGTCCAGCAATGCTCTTGCCATATTGCGGTATTAGGTGTCCCACATACCTGGCTCATGGATTCACCATCAGTCGCTCCAAGTGTACGCACAATTGTCACTGTGACCAGTGCCGTAGTGACGACTTCTGAGAGATCCACGATCCCCGAAGGGTACCCAAGAGGTTCAAGGCTTGATAGTCAGGTGTCAGATCTCGAAACCGTCTTGGGCAGTGTCGACAGGTTGTGTCTGGGAACGAAGGGAGGTCGAAGTAAATTGGATGGGTGCTCTTCTGGCTTGTCGTGCCTGGCTCGACAGGTCACGGAAAAGCTTCAGGAGCTGGACAGCATTACCTGAAAGAGCAAATTCACAATTGGACCGAGTCTTTAGCTCTGTCAAACCATGGCTTCTTCACGAGAACCAGAGAGCCCATCCCACCGATAAGTCTTCTTGTGGACTTCACGTTACGACTTCCGCGGACATGTCCGTTGACGGTGCTGATGACAGTCAATCCGGGAGTCAATCTATGTTTTTACTAAGCCGTCCGCCCCTTCATCGATTGAGATGTCCCTGTCGTTGTCATAGGCGGCGCATTCTGAAGTTTTCCGGTAACGAACGGGCTGCGTTTATGGGAGACTAGGACTCAAGATCTTTCCAAAGCGTCCTCCTTCACCGGCCGTGCAAGTTCGAGGGCTATGTCGGGACAAGCCTAAGCTCCTTGACTCTCTTCCTCTCGAAGGATCCGAAGAATGCGAGGTACCCGTTCATCAAATCGGAGAGCTATGAAAGATTTTCTGCAAGAGGTTGATGTGAAACGGCCGCAGGTTATAGGCTAGGGTTGATGTCTGAGTTCGACTGGACAAAGAATGTCACATCCTTGGATCGACAACTCGGTCTCTATATGCACGTCAGATTCAAGGCAACGAGAAAGGGGCCCAGGACGCACCCATCCACCCCATCCCCGATCCGCCCTTACTAGCAAGCTTGGCCAGACGTGAGGTCGAGTTCAGATGTTCTCCCGTATCTCCATAACATTCAATCCCAGACGAATCCCGCTCGCCCATCATGCTCGTTCTCGTCTCTGCGAAGCAGTTGATGTAGCATAAAATTCCCAAGCCTACTTATTTAATCTAAACCCTCTTAGGGCTATGAATCACTCCTCTTGACCTGCTCTCACAAGACGTGATGGATCGATACGAAGAACCGCGGCATCTCTTCTCTCTACTGTTTATCCACACCAGCATTGCCCGATCTCATCGCCACTTACCCCCAATCTCTAATGTCTGCCATCTGTCATAGACCCTGCCCACAAGACAGCCTCCGACAATCTCACTCCGAATCTTCAAGCTCCGTCTTCATCGTACTTCGTAAGGTGCATCCTTCCGCTAATGTCTATCATCAATTGATATCGATATAAGCATGGCCACCCCGCATCGCTGCTTTCCTTCGCTTGTACGCTCCAATCCTCTCCCCTGGCTGTGAGGCAATGTTCACTGGAGACTCGTGAGTTCGCTAGGGCCGGCGGGGGTGGTGCTGATGGAGAGACTAATACCCACGGATAGAAAGGGAGGCGATGGATGGACTTGAGGTCCTACCGTACGTGAAGATGTACCGGGTTAGAGTAGACGTAGGATCTCTATGATGTACCAGGTTATTAGAGTAACGTAGTATCACCGCGTTGCTGCCGAATCACTCGACATAAGTCTGGAGCGTCTCCGTCGAAACGAGCTCGAAGGCTGTGACAGCTTTGCTAGTCAGGGTCTAGATGAGACAGGTTCTATCGAACAAGCGCGCCCCGCAAACTCTTCACCGTACAGACCCCGCCTCCCGCCGTGACCAGCTTCCCGACCCCCTCCTTCCTCCCCTCCCCAGCCGCAGCCTGCAGCAGCGGCACGCTCCGTACATCGAAGCCCACCTCCAACGCCTCCGTCGTCGTGAAGCCCGGCTGCATCGTCTCCCAGATCTTCTTCTTCGGATTCAAGACCCCCTCCGGCTCGCCCGCCCAGCCCTCGAAAAACACCCTCTCCCCGGCCACAGCATGCTCCGGCGGCGTGACGAGATCGACTGGACCGGCGTGCGAGTCGTCGGCGCCCTCGGCCACGCGCGGCGACGCCGCCAGCACCATCGCCGCCGACTTGACCCCCCGCATCGTGACGGGCTTCAGGTTGCAGACGGCGACGATCTTGCGGCCCTGCATCTCCGCGAGCGGGACGAGGCCGTTCAGGCCCGAGCACACGGTCCGTACCACCTGGCCGTCGTAATCGGAGGTGTGGTCCGTGCCGGCCGGGTCGCCGCAGGCGATGGTCGAGACGTATAGGGAGTCGGCGTTTGGGTGGTGGATGGCTTTGAGGATGTGGCCGACGCGCAGGTCGATGAGGCAGGGTGATAGTGGCGTTTCTTTGGCAGCGAATTTGGGTGGTTTGGGTTGCTTTTCCTTTTTTTCTTTTTTCGGCTGCACCGCACCGTCTTCTGCTGCGGCGGTGGCAGCTCTTTTCGCTTCGTCTTTCGCTTCTTGTGGGGGGTCTTTGGCCTTGTCCCTTTTCCCTCTTCCGCCCCCTTGCCCTTTGCCCTGTCTGACCTCGAGTGGCTTCTCGTTTTCGCCACCACCGCCATTACCACTAGTCGCTGCCGCTGCCTCGGCCTTTTCCTTTTTCTTCCGTTCCTTCTCCTCCTTCGGATCTACTGGTTTGTGGACGAACCGGACATCATCCACATCAACCTTCACGCGAGCCTCTTCCGCAACCTTGAGTCTGAAGACGGGCGCATTCTGTACGAAACCGATATGCCGCACGATATGATGGTACCCATGCTCCGCCGTCCTTTCTTCGGGAGACCACTTTGCGACAGTAGGAGCAAGTCGGGCGTACAGCGCTACGTCCGCGACGGACGGCTTGCTGCCTAGCAACGTGGTACGGGTGGATAGGTGCGTGTTGAGGGAGCCCAAGCGCTCAGCATGCTTCGCTTCGTCTTCGTCGGGCGTGGCCAGTCTCGATGCCGTCGTCAGCCATTGCGTGATCTCGATCTTCTCGTTGTCGGTGTAGCTGGTGTCGGGGTATATGGCATGCGACAGCTGGTTGACATCGAGGTCGGAGGGTGTAGACGGAGCTGCGGCGGGGAAGGATCGATGGAGAAGGGATATGAACGGGTCGGACGAGCTTGGGGCGCTCGATGCAGACATTCCCGTGAGGGAGATTGTCTGCGGAAGGGTAGTGCGCTTGGAGAGAGTTGAATGCGTGCTGCGTGGATGAGGAAGCTTCGAGCGTAAGCGAGGCAATGCCAGCTGGAGCGGTCGTCTGAGTACGATTGGAGACAGATTGGAGATCTATAGACACTGCGCAGAAGAACTTGTGTGATCTAGTCATAGACGTCGCAGTTGGAGTGCATGCTGTATGAGGTTGCTAAGTTATGTACTCTAAGCGAGCCGGGCGTAGGATTAGGGTTTCCGCATCGTCAGCTAGACTGAATTGGACTGAACTGGAGATTCATCCTGAATAATGAGAGCTCCTCTTCGTTCAATGGAACAGTGGCTCTCCTTATTTAATTACCCTAGAATCATCAAGTGAACCTCTACTGTCAATACAGATCTTTGCAGCCAAAAGCGAAGGATGACGATGGTAGGACTGAACAGGCGCTCTATCTTTATATATCTTCCGATTTGATGCTCAGATATCTCCGAGATCTTCAAAAACAAGCAGTGTAGCAAGTCTGATACAGCAGATACCAACATGTACAGCTGGTTATCAAGTGGCAGTGCATTACGGGCAGAGACACTAGCAGTGCACATGAGGCAGTTGACATGGTATGGATTATCCCAATGCCTTCCTCGATCACTGCTGGGCCTGAAGAGAGTCTCCTGTCTTCGAAATTTTCGGCATTCCCATGCAAGTCTGGGATCTGAGGATTTGCTCTAATCCATTTGACAGGATCCCTACAAGAGATCAAGGCCATGCCCGCTGCAGAAAAGATAGATACAGTGTCAATTGTCTTCACTCAATGATCTGGTGTAGTAGAGCCCAGGCTATAAGCAAGAAAGCTAGCCCTTAACAAAGAGTATTATACAGAGGTATTCGAATATTGAAATTGAAACGCTTCCCTGAAGATTCAGTATGTATTAATGCAACGACTGGCTTGCAATGCAAAAGAAGAACGGAGATTGTTCGCCTATGGACGCTTAGAAGCGGGAATTCCCTAGCCCTCGTTGCTCCTGGCGGGGGTCCATTGTACGGTCTTGAACTCCGGTGTTCTGGAACGTAGTCGCCGGCCGCATCTCATACTGGGATGCCGCGGGCTGACCTTGATATTCCCGACTATTGGCCATGTCGGCAGACCGCATGTCAGTCCCAAATCGCTGAGAACCCATGGGCTGTCCTGAGATTTCTGCGTTCCTTGGCATGTTCCCCGAGCCCATCCCAGACGCATCGGTCCTGGAGCCTACCGGCTGACCCTGACGTCCTGTGTTCTGAACCATAGGAGCCACCCGCGAGTCTGATGGGGCACCAGCAGACTGAGCCGGATATCCACCGGTTCCAGTGTTGTTACCGGTCGACCGTACATCAGGCGTAGCGCTCTGCGAGCCAGGGAAATGCATGGGCCACGTTTGACCAGTAAGCTTACCCCAAGTTTCAAGTTCCGGCGGATGCACCCATGTTTCTTCCGTTCTCTCAATCCCTTCTGGTGAGATATACCTCTTAGCATCGCCTTCCGTGCCTGGAAACTCACGTGCCGTAAAGCGAGTGATCTTCGCGGGAGCTGCCTCGTCAGATGGAATTTTCGAAGCGGTTTCGGCAATGACCCAATTGTTCCGTCGCCCCGGAACATCTTCCGCGTTGATCTCAACAAGTCCGCCGCCCTCAACCGGCAGGAAATGTCTGGCAGGAAGTACCTCGACATCGATGATCGGTTGAATCCGGTGAAATACATCGTGGTTGTGTATCTCTCGCGTGGCCACTTCTTCACGGACATGGTGAACTTCCTGGTGTACAGTTTCATGCGTTACGGCTGTTCCGCGAGAGTCAGCATTTCACGCTATGATCAATATGGCGAATTGGAGCACACGTACCGGGAGCGATGGTCTCAATAACCAATGTATCCTTGGTATTGGAGAGGTCAACGACGCCTTCCAAGGAAGGCTTTTCGCGGGCACCTTCGACCAGCATCCGCTGCCCGCTGAAATTCGGCTGTGCTGGCCGTTCGTGTCCGTGTCCATAACCACGGTCAACGCTTGCAGCTCCGGGAGGAGAAGGCAGGGGCTTGTCGACGAGACTGGTTTGCCTGACGTGAGGCGACGAAGCCGGAGAAGTTCGAAAGTTCTGCGATTGCTGCGGCGTAGGGGTAGAGATTCCACTCCCAACCTGCTTCCGTGGGATCGACCGCCTTCTCACCGGACTGACGCCATCTTGGAACTGTTGTCCTGGGCTGGTGTTACTAGTAGCCGACATGTCTGCTGACCTTCCGCCTCGATATGCATCTGTACCGGCGGTGGGCACCTGGTCCCTTTCTTGAGACAGAGCGCGATCTCGTTTGGCGATATACTCAGACGATGGGTATTGGCCAGACGGCCTGCCGGCTTGGTTGTTGTCGGCAATATTACGATCCGCACCCTTCTCGCCATAGACGGCTGACATGTAGGAGTATTGTGGGTTGCGCAAGTCGGCAGCAGTGATACCTCCAGTGTTCCTATCGGAAACATCCTCACCGTATCTCGCTCCTCGATGAGACGTAGCTTGTGGTTGCATCGAGCCTCCTGTGCCTGCTGCCGGTTAACCCTCATTAAAATGAACAGCACACGCACATATGAGACTCACCTGTTCGATCATTCAAGCGAAGATTCGAGAAATTGTCCGACATGTCAGACCCATCCTGGACCATTCGCACCCCCCCGTTATTGGCTGAAGGATTCATAGAAGTTGGACGGAAGCCGGTCTGCTGCTGACTCGGGGGCATGGGTGGCAGCGGCATGTCGATCTTGCTATTGGAATGGTATCTACGGCTACGACTGGAACCTCTTCGACCGGCCAAGGCGGGACTGGTGTGGTCTCCTTTGATCGGGTAGCTCCCTGTTTCGGGAGCTGCAGCAGCTGGGGCAGTTTCGTAGAGCGAAGTGCGCAGAGTTGAAGAGTCGGTCTGGCTGCCGACACGTGATGAGTCTTCGTTGTCGTGGAGCTGATTCGGCTGATTCGGCTGATTCTTCTTCCTAGAGAAGAACTTTTTGAGGCGAGATGCCATGGAACAGTCTTAAGGTACCTGTATGCGTCCCAAATCTTCATGGGAAGAGAGTAAGCGTCACCCGAGTGATGAGCGAATCGGCGCTGCCACCAATAAGGATTAGAAAGCCTAATGGCTGAGTAACCAATCATCAGCCAGTATGAACCGAGATTTGATAAGGTAGGCAGCGAGTGTGGCTTGTGGCTTGTGGCTTGGTCCTGAGCTCCTGAGCACAGCCACACAGTCCGGAGATTACATCACACGGCAGTACTACTAGGAAGGCACAGTTCGACAACTACGTCATTAGCGCGTCATCTACTTTCCTACGTCCTGCTTTTCCCCCATTGCCTGGATTGGATTCAAAGGCCACACTTACCTTACCTTAATGACGGCGTAGTTGATTAGGTAAGGTAGGTAGGTAGGCAAACGCGGTCCTGGGTCACAATTACTTCCACAGCTACCTTAATTGTCCCTTGTATTTGAGATCTCTGCAAAACTCGTCGACGTCATATCACGTCTGACTTACAGATCTTTGGGATGGGCTATTTCTTACTCTGTTATTCTGTTTCAGGCAACTCGGATGGAGATCAATACCATAACAGGATCCGAACACCATTCAAAAGGTCCTAACTTAATGTTTGTATGTATAGTAATATAGCGTAACATAAAATAACATACCATAAGGAAGGTAGGTAGGTACCTACGGTAACGTACAGTCCCACAACGGGCGGTCAGGTCAGGTAGGAAGGAACCTGGAAGTACCTTAGTAAGATAGGTACGGTAATCTATATCTAGCGTGAGGTACAGAAAGCAAGGATGGTCACTTTACCTAATGCGGCTAGGGGCATGGGAATGCACTCTGATAAGGTGGCGTGAGATTGGAATTTAGCGGACACTAGGGAAGGGACGATGATGTAATTTATCCGGTGATAGGAAGGCGCAATGGAGGGGGGAGGAGGGGTAGAGAAGGTTCACTTCCATGAAAAACTTGGCTGAGAGTGAATCAATCAATACCTAGTGGGGCAGTTGCGGAAAGGCGTAAGGTATTTACCTTGCTATTATTCACTAACTTATTTACTGTACTTCTACCCACCCTTTCCTCTCTTCTCTCTTCTCTCTCTCTTCTCTTCTACACACCACTCCAACCCACGAATCCTACTTCATCTTACATACCATTGATCATCTCTCAATAACAACTCTCAATCCTCAATCCTTACACACGTACCACACATCAAACCAACATCAAGCAAGATGGACAAAGCCAAGTCAGCAGTCAGTGACTTCATGTAGGAAAGCCTTTTCTCATCTCTCAGCTTACCGCTGCCAGTCATCCGACAACTCTGATACGCTCAATGAGTACTTGGATGTGCTGTTTGTCTTCCTTTTGTCCATCGCATGCATGTTGCGATACAGCGACATCTCTCTTTATCAACCTACTTATTGGAACGGTTACTGACTGGCTTCGATTAGGCACAAGGCTGGTCACCATGGTATGGCAACTTGCTCTTCAAATCATATTTGAATTGAGAACTAATACGGCGGTAGACACCACTGTGCACGAGAAGGTTGCTCCCGCTGTCGTCCAGGAGAAGGTCGTAAAGACGCGTCACGAGGATGTGCAAAAAGCCGTTGACCGCGAGGTTCACCAGGACCACTACCACACCTCCATCCAGCCGGTTCAGGACCGTGAAATCCTTCCGGAACAGCACCAGCACAACATGGCTGCGGTGGAAACCCGTGAGTACCACCACGGTGACGCGGCTGCCATCAAGGCTCGTCTTGAGCAGGAGGCTCGTCAATTCAAGAGCACTCGCGTCGAGGGTGCAACCCAGGTGACCCAGAGCGTTGAGCCTACCATCGCTGGCGAGCATGTCCATCATCACGTCCACGAGTGAGTCACCCATGTCATTGTCTCTGTCGACGTTATTGACATGTTCTCAGGACCATCCAACCAGTCATCCAGAAGGAGACTATCCAACCGTCGGTTGTCCACACCACTGTTCCCATCCACGAGATCCACGAGAACGAGCCCAAGCACCATTCTGCCACCGCTCTCCCGGCTGTCAGCATGGCAGATTTCAAGAAGCAGGGTGGTAGCTTGACCGGTCGTGAGGAGCGCTACGACGGTTTCGAGGGTGAGCCAAGAGCTGTCGGTAGCTCTCTCGGCGGAAGCCCAGCTATCGGTGGCACCTCCGGCATGTCTGGAACGTCCGGTAGCGGTATCGGCCACCACCACGGCTCTACCGACCCTCGTATGGATTCCGACATGAGCCGTAGCGGAAACACCGGAACCGGCAGCGGTTACGGGACTACCTCTCACGGAACTGGAAATACAGGATACGGTAACAACTCTGGCACCAGCGGATCATATGACAACTCATCCGGCTCAACCTCCCAGAAGAAGCCCAGTCTTCTGGACCGTCTGAACCGTAAGAGATTCTAACCCGTCTGAATTTTAATCACCTCGCTGACAACCACTTGCAGCCATGAAGGACACCACCGAGTAAGCGACACGTTGATTGTCGCTAGATCAGTCTGACAACTGGGGTCACACGCATAATGCCACGGCAGTTTAATGAGCTTAGACAGCGTGTACCACTAGGCTTAACCTACATTCTCAAATGAAATGGACCATTACAACCATTATCATATCTTACATTTCATCCAGTGATTGTACATGAAACTTGAAAATGTGATATACGAACGGTTATGGGGCACTTCCGGCACCCACTCGCCCTGTCGTCACCGCGAGCCCACCCTTCACTCGAATGAGACAAAGCCACGGCGCACCCCACCACGCACCCCACCGCGCCCTCCACCTCTCGTCCAGCCTCCCCGCCTTCCCGCCGACCCCCCGCTCCCTCCTCCCGCGACCAGATCGAAGCGCCTCTTGCGCCCGCCGCTCCCCACCTCTGCCACCTCCTTGGCCACCTCCAGCGTCTGGCGCAACTCCTCCATCAACCCCTCGCCTCCCTCTCCCTCCCCCTCCGCCCCCGCCCTCGTCGTCGCCGTCAGATACTGCAAACAGTTCTCGACGGTATCGCGTAGGAATTTAGCAGCCGTGGTCTTCTCGGCCACGAGCCGGGGGGTGCTGATGGGCGTGAGGGCGGGGAGGGCGTGGAAGTCGGTCTTGGCGGTGCGGTAGAGCGGGAGGAGTTTGGTGGTTAGAATTGTGTTTGGTTGTGGGTTGGGTTTGCTAGGCTTGCTAGGGTCGGTGGGGGTTGTTGGTTGGGGCACGGGTGAGGTGGGTGGTACGGATGCGGATGCGGATGCGGATGCGGAGATTGAGACTGGGTTGGGTGGGGGAGGATGTTAGTGTTTGTGTGATGCTTGTCGATGTTACGTTACGTGCAGGGACGTGAGGGACCGGGGGTGCTGTGGGACAACGTGACGGGACGGGACGTGACATGACATGACGTGACGTGACGCTTAGTCGCCAGTGAGATGGGAACCGCACGCTTACCTGGTTTCAACAACGCCCTGACGGCGACCCCTTTCATCAACCACTTCTCCTTCCCTTTCTCCTCGTCCCTCGCGCATCCATCCACCTCACCCACTCCCAGAATCATCTCCACATATATCTCCAACCCACCGATCCTGTCGTCTTCGTTCTCCATCAACACGCAGAACGCCTTCTCGTATGCGTTCACCTCGTGATCTTCGAGCCTTTGCGAGCGTCTCATCAGCGTGTGGTGATCGTGCTGCATTACAGATGTGAACAGCTCTTTTTTGGCTTGGGATTCGAATAGGATTTGCAACAGTGGGTGCAGGACTTCCAAGTGCTGGTACTTGAGCACGAGGGTCTGCACGCATGGTTCTAGAGGGGTGGGGTTCGAGTTTGCGAAGTCGGATTGGGTGGCGGGTGGGGTGTGGCAGGTTGCGTCCATCTTCGGTGTGTTCAACAGTTTGTTTCTTTGGAGTTCAGTTGAGGGAGTCGAGCGGATGGAAAGGGGTCGTTGGTGTGCTGAGACCTGATATCGTGGAGAAGAGACGCGCTGGTGTATCACGTAGCTGCCTTCGGAGCTGCTTCAACCGTACGAGCACAAAGCTGCAGATCGTGCTGGTGGATGGGATGGCTGGTTACGAGATCGTCGAGCTGTCCTGCTAAGAGTTTTGATTCAACCCCGACAGCCGTTGTTGTACGTATTGATAGGTGTTATGGCGTTGAAGCGTCCGAGAAGAGCCTAACACAAGTCCAGAACGCGTCAACCGTATGGTTTTGTTGAAGTGTTAATCAAAACCGTGACGAGAGTCCAAGGACGCGTATGAATGTACGGATCGTTGAGCGTGTGATGTTCCTGAAGCTGGCGAGCGAATCTCGGCACCAATACTTGCACACGTAGCTGAAAGTGGGAGGCAGAAGTAAGGTTAATAGCAATGAGGTAAAGCGAGTTGTCGGGGAGAGCTTGAGTGTGAAAGGGTCCCATGTGCTGTGATGATTAGAGAGCTTGCACGTCCGCGAGCCCTAGTAACGTGACCTGTCCTCCGTATTGCGATAGTTATCTGTGAGCGAGTCGTACGAGGGGGCAGATTTGTTTCGAGCTAGAGCGAAGAAATCACTTGAAGTCTCGAGCAGGGGAAGGGGTGAGCAAGTGATTTGAAGCTTTTGCGTGGAACGAAGCTCTTGCGTGGACAAGAATCACGGCGGATTGCACACGTCAAAAGCTTGATGCACTTGCAACATTGCTCACTCCGTCACGGGTTTCGGACCATCTTTCTAGCATTAACGACCTCGAAATTGTAACAGGCCATCTTTGGCGGCAAGCAAATTCGCTTTCACATAATATCTACAACAATATCAGCCTAATATTCCGAGCTGTGTGAGACAATGACACGCCTGGAGATTCAAAGACTCAGAGCCACTATTGCAAGAAGAAGAGATGCGCCGAGGAGATACTTTCCCGGAAAGTCCACGCAACTGCCACAGGTGTCCAAATGATATTATATGAAAAGCAGGCAACTTCGCAGTATAAGGCCATGTGTTTCTGCTTCATCACCCGTGTTCGGACACGTTACGATGTGCGCCTTCATGCAACAGGCAGGCCCTGCCGTCTCACTGACCGATGGTAGGAACCTGGGTGTATAGAGGTAGTCTTCACCGCGAGGAATCTGACAGGCACAGTCCGTTGGCAAAGGGTAATGGGACGGTCGTAGGTCAACATGGCACAGATCGCTTCTTCATGCCCTCCGAAGGTACCAGCAAGATTTTAGGCTAATTTTGAGGCACAACCCATACCCCACTGTTCGTGAATGCTGCAGAGCTGAGCAGCCTCCTTGAATAGTGGAAGGCATGGGTGAGCAAACGAGTCTAACATTCCTTGCTAATTGATGAACGGGATGGGGCCGAAGGAGGCCAACCGAGCTGGAGGACAGTGAAATGGTAGGAAGAGGCTGAGCAGAACGACAGACACAGAGATCCGAACCTAGGGTGAAATAGTGCGACCGAACTCAGCGAAAAAAAGGCAGAAAGATGCAAAAACAGCATCTCCGAAAAGGTGGAGAAAGTGGAAGAACAATGCTTGTGTGAACCGTATATTGCAAAGTCCCTTGTGTCCTCTTGGGGAAAGAGCGAAAAGGCCCTTTCAAGTGCAGCAGCTCATTGCCTCGACGAACTAGACAAAGGCGTCAACTCTCATATGAAGCAGCTTTGGTGGTCAAGTCAAGCTCATGCAAGCCATCCTTGCGGTATCGGAGCTGAAGTGAGGTACGAGATACGCGAGATGCTGGGGCACTAAGAAGTCCCGTGACCTAGAGCCCTACCAGGTATTTCTATATCGAGCTTGATTCAACGTTTGCCTTAGTCACAGCATTTGATCGACTCGCAGATACGAGAGCTGCATGACAGGATGATCTCAGAGACTCTCTCGGGGTCAATTGATAGAACTACATTGGGACAGACTCCGCACCCGAGATCCCGCTCCTGCTGGAAGGATCCGGAAGCCTGCAACGCCATCAGTCGTGTAACGATAGATCCGTCTATGATGAAGGGTCGATATCAGATACGCAGGGTATCTCCCTAGAGGCCGTTCCTGATGGTCCAAGATTGGAGACCCTACTGATTCTGGGGTCCCTGATGGCTCGTCATCCGCAGCATGAGGTCTAATGATGGGGGCCATGGGTACGGAGCAAGAAGGCTGTGGATCTCTCAGGAAGCCCTGAGGATGGAGATATGAGTAGACCTTTTCGCAACTCTCCGAACCAAGTCTACTCAAGCAATCCGTTTCCCAAAGGGAATTAAAAAGGAACGTGTTGGATCATAAATACTTGCAGCTGCTCTGCGCGAATGCTTATCTTAGCTGCGCCAACAGTGGCTATTTTTGACTGGGATAAGCAGGCTACAACCCGGACTACCAACATAAGCCTCTTTTGATCCTTCGCTCCCTTAACTCAGATTTGTATTGCAATACGAGAGCATTTATGCATTTTAGGGAAGCAATGCCCGCAAGCTCGTAGGAAGTGGCTTGTACTGAGAGAACTCTGGATGCAGACGCAGCACACGGCGTACGTTTTTCCGCAGCCCTCAAGTATACAAATACCCATCATGTCTCCGCATCATCTCGCATCTCTGCTTTTGGGCCACTGTGTTCCACAGGGTCTATATTTCCTTTTCATAAGACTGTCATTATCCTATCCACTTGCCCCTTTGGTGATCTCTCGAGTCTCAGCATGTTCAAAATCGCCAATGGTCGCACCGGGAGGGAAAGTCCCTGCCTTGGTCCGCAACCCTCCTTTTTCTTCGGGCCCGAATCGAACTCACCTCAATCTACAACATCTCCATCTCGGGAGCCCAGATTCATAGTCGGACCGTTTGAGAGGAAGACCAATGATGAGCCCTCTTACGGCCAAGAGTCCAGACGTACTCCTTCCGAGTCCGGTTTCCGTATCGAATTGACCCATATCCGGGAGAAGGACCTCCTCTCGCCACCACTGCTGAATCGACGCTGGTCGGATTCTTCTGAGGCGACGATCTGCGAGTTCAGAGAGGTGGTACAGGAATACGATGCGCGTTCCGGTGTACCTGAATGGCCAGGCATACTCCGCTTCATCTTCCGCTTTCTGATCCTGCTGGAGAGTATTGCCGTCCTAGTCATAGCGACACATTCAGTGTCAATCTACACGAGATTCCTGTGGCTCCACTCCCCGGAGTCGAACCCTGCACGGCCGCCTGAAGTCTACCTCTTTCCCACCTCATTTTTTCAAGTTGTTGCCGGTGTAAGCCTAGTCTCTTCTATTCTCACATGGTCACTTGCTTTGCGGCGCAGATATACCGGTACTACGACTGTTGGCGATCCATTAGTGATGGCGTTGAGTGGACTGATGACCGGGTTGTGGGTCGCCGCTATGGCAATCTCCAGGCAATACGAGAGTCTTGATGAACCAGGTCTGGCGTGGTATGCTTGTCACCACACGCTCAGGCCGCACAGGGAGATTGCGAATCACAGACTTGTCTGTGCCGAGCAGGTGAGTTCTCCCTTGAGTCGTTGCACGCTTGAGGAACTTGATCTAATCCGCTTGTAGATCATCGTCCAAGACATGAGCATCTCGTTGAGCATTCTGGAGGTTCTCACCCTCGTGACGTTTGGTATCACGATCTTCCGGAACAGGCGTACGTCGTCGACGATGCGTATGAACCCCGAATTAGGGAAGGGACCCGGGGACTACAGGCATATACCTGGGGTGTAAATCATCGTCTTGCGCATTTTCATAGCCAGGAATTCGGCAGAGATAATATACTCTCCTTGTTCTGGGTTGTATATATATAGACATGCTCGCCGTACTTACAAACCGTCAACTTCGATTGCCTCTCGTCAGGAGCATGATCGAGGGGCTCTAGATACGTTCCGGCCAGTTTTGGATACGAAGACTTTTCTGTTGCACGCCTTGTGGGTGGTCATACCTCTAGGTTGGCTTTGACAGACCAACCGACACAGCCCTGGAAGGACTGGCTATTCTTCGCTCCCTCATCTCAGGTTTCCCAGTTGTACCATGGGAGCAGAATTACTGCGCCTGGCTACTTGCTCGAGACGCTTCCTACAGTACCATGTCCGGTGCTCGAACAGGTATACCGTCCCCAGACCGATCTTACGGGCGCAACCAACTCCACCTGCGGACCAATGTGAGCACTCGTTCCTTCGTATCGGCATCTACCTTGGTCTTGGTCGTCTGTGGAACGTAACATTTTCGTACAAAGGTCCAGCGCACCTGCACCTTTCTCATGAGGTTCCATGTTCAAGGGCTGCAATATTCGTAACAGCACTGTAGTTTTGAGACTGGGATCTTCAGTTGATCCGACCACCATCAGGGGCCAAGCCGGTCTTGGTTATTCTGTTCCTAATTCGTACAGCGTGTCTGATGGCTTTGCTTTACTTTGCTTTGATTTGTTTTCCCCTCGCTGTGGACCATTCCATTCGATTGCACGGGCTGGCTGTCTAGGTAGGTCGGCTGGTAGTATCATGACCCGCCACCAAGCTTGGGTGGAAGGTGTGGCAGACACGAGAGAAAGCAGGCTGTTGGCTTCATATCATGAGTTGCCATATGCCCTTCCTGGACTCCACACCTTCTCCTTCCGCACAAGCTTGGACCGATGTTCGGGTGATTGCCTTACATGCACACGAAGCCAGAACTGCCATGGTGATGCCACATGTGTGCATCTCCTTGGTAGTCTTCACCTCGCTGTGGAACCGGTCATGGCTGCTGCGGCGAGCCTTGGAGTTATCGATGCACTCCATTCCCACAGAACTTGCAGACTCACATGTAGCCACTAACTTTCACATGCCTCATCTTCAAATATCGAACAGACTGGCACCAGTCATCATGCCCAAGGTGTACGGTACCTTAGTGTCAATCGTCCAGAAGAGGAATGAACGAAGAAAGCTGCCCTACTCACGGCTGGCTGCTTGGCGAAGCTCAACTCGTCACTACCCTACGTACCTTGCCTGCCTTACCTTACCTTAAGACCATGAATACCTCTCCTTACCTTTACCCGTCTCAGTGATCCGTCCAGACCAGAAACACTCCATCTTACGTCTTGGAAACGCTGTTCAAGTGCTTCTACTTTCAGCTTTCTTCACTCTTTTCCTTGCCCTTTCATTGTTCTGTCATTGTTCTGCCTACTTAGCTCTTCGTTCAACCCTTCATTCTGTGCTGCCCACATTGGACTCATTCTTCGCAATGTCAGCGGTGAAGACCGTCTTCCTTGCTCTCCTTGCACTTCTGGCTACCTCCGTGCAATGCTTCGGTTGTGACTCAAGCGTACCTCTGCTGCCATCTTATGATTATATCGTGGTAGGCTGCGGCATCAGCGGTCTGGTGGTCTCGAACCGGCTCTCCGAAGACCTTTCCGTTACCGTCTTGTGTATAGAAGCTGGGATCGCGTGAGTACTCTTCCTCCACTGACGTTACCTCTGCTTCTGATGCTGAACATTCTCAAGCGACCAATACGAAGCAACTGTACAGGACCCCGTCTATGTTGGAGCTGATGTCGGTGGTATCTACGACTGGGACCTCGCCACCGTGCCGCAAACTCAGCTCGACGGTTTTCCACGACCTTTACCGCAAGGTAAAGTCCTGGGTGGTGGGAGCATCCTGAATGCGATGGTCTGGACTCGTGGAGGCAAAGATGACTACGATACCTGGGAAGCTCTCGGCAACCCGGGCTGGGGTTGGAACAGCCTACTGCCATATTTCAAGAAGGTGAAGGATCGTCAGGTCGAGTCGCAAGGCGAGATTGACTGCTTTGACTAACATCAGACTTGCCGACAGAGCGAAACCTATACTCCTGTCTACTCCAAAGATATAGCTCGCCAATATGAAATCAACTACGATCCTTCTGTCCATGGTACCGACGGACCAGTCCACGTGAGCTATCCGAAATACTTCTACAACCAATCTCGTATGTACTCCGATAGCCTTGCATAGGTCTAGGGCTGATCACGTTACGTGAAGGCAACTTCTTCGATGGACTGAACCTACTTGGTATTCCGACTGAATATGACCCTAATGACGGGCAATCCGCGGGCGCCGCTTTCTGTCCTACCAACCTCGATCCCAACAACCAGACGCGCTCGGATGCACGACGCACCTACTACGATCCTTATGTTCATAGGGATAACCTCTACGTCGCCTGTGGATATCACGCCACTCAAGTGCTCATAGAAGGAATCGCAGAGAACGCACAGGCTAGCAAGCAAAGCTCTGGTGGTAGCGGTACTGGTGAGGGACCCGCTTCGCAGTCAGGAGCGCTTTTCGGCACTGGATCCAACGCTCCGCTGTCCATCGAGAACACGACAAGTAGCCACTTTCCGAAGAGATCCGGAGGTCTTCGAGTCACTGGCGTCGAGGTAGGTTCTCTGGGTCGTCTCTGTTCTTCCGCGAATGACTTTCTTTAGTATGCCGCGAATTCGTCAGCGCCTCGGCAGAAAGTGTATGCCACCAGGGAAGTCATAGTCGCAGCTGGAGCGCTGCACTCGCCACAGTTGTTACAGCTCTCGGGTATTGGACCGTCTGTTTTGCTTAAATCATATAACATTACAGTTGCTCTCGATCTACCAGGGGTCGGGAACAATCTTCAAGATCATTGCTTGGTGGGAACCTTCTACCCATGTCAGTTAAGGGAATCTTCGTGTGTCCGGATTGGTGCTGATACTTGTCCGTCCAGACAATAACAACAGCTATGTATCACCGGTGGAGCTATCGACAAATGCAACATACAATGCCGAAGCGGAAACGGAGTACAACACCCACAAAACTGGTAAGCTCACTTGCGGTCGCCTGTGGTCCTATATCTACCGCAACAGTTTATCAAAATCGCCTCTCACGAGATGAATCTTCATGCTTGAGGAACGCATTCGCCATATCACAAGTCAAGGCTAATGGAAGCAGGTCCCTGGACCGCAGGGTCGCCGAATGGCCTAGCGTTTCCCTCTCTGCCACTCATGTGCAATAACTCCGCCAGTATTCTGCAGAACGCCAGTGACCAGAATCCGATTGCGTACCTTCCTCCGGATCTGGACCCAACACTTGTTGCTGGTTATGATGCTCAGAAGAGCTCTCTCGTTCGAAGATTAGCTCAGAAAACCATTGCCGCCTATGAGATCATCAACAACAATGCCGGAAGTCTGACCTTGGCAGTAATGCACCCGTTCTCTCGAGGGAGATGTTACATAAGCTCTGCCGATCCATTTCAGGCTCCGAGTATTGATCCTCGATGGCTGTCCAACCCTGTTGACAAACAAATCTTAATCGAAGCAATGCTTTTTAATCGTCGGATCCTTGCGACTCCTCCGATGGCCTTACTGCAACCTGCACAGTTTGTACCACCCGTTGACGCAGACGAGGCGGCTCTCATTCAAATCATCAATAATGGCATACGCACAGAGTATCATCCGAGTGGAACGTGTGCAATGCTACCTCTTGCGCAAGGCGGAGTTCTAGACTCTCACCTGCGGGTCTGGGGCACTGAGAACCTCAGGGTTGTTGACGCCTCTGTGTTTCCGATGATACCAGCCGCTCATCTACAAGCTGTGGTGTATGCAGTTGCGGAGAAGGTATGACTTATAACTTTGCAAGTTCGATTCGTCTTGACAGGAGTACATAGGCCGCAGACATCATCAAGGCAGACAACCTTGCGGTTCGGCCAAGCTCAGTCCCATCAGCGGCATTGTCAGGTTATCAGCCATTGTCAACAAGCCTGCGAAGTAGCCTTCTAGCGTACAGCGAATCCGCAGCGTCGACAGTCCAAAACCCTCCTTCAATCTCATTGCTCGGTGAGGGTATCAGGTCAGTGTCGTCCGGCAGCCAGCTCTTCTCGTCAGCCATGCCGAGCGCAACCACGACTCCAGATCTGCAAGGTAGCCCTTCCGCGTCACCAAACACGATGCCTCCGTCGTTTCTATCGGTTTTTGCTCCTGTTCCAACAGTCTCAGAAAGCCTGCTACCAATCTACCGCTCTACCGCCGAGGCATCACCATTCAGCAAAGCCGTGACAGACTCTTCTTCGAGTTTATCATCTGAGCTCTCAATTGCACCAGAACAGACTCAAGTGATGGTGACTTCATATGTGGTCACAGTAACGGCTATCGAAACAGTGATAACAGTAGGCGGGACTGATATGGGTGCAGCTGGAGGTGCTGGCTCGGGGAGCTCCACTTTGGTCTTGCCATCAGCTGTTGAATCCATCTTGAGTTCCCTGGTCCTTGCCGATTCAACATTTGGTGAGATTGAAGCCCTGAATCTCTCTCTTTCTAATCTATGCCTAACGTTTCCTAGCCGCAACATACACGATGTCGTCGGCATCGCCATTCCCATCATCTAGCAGTACCGCCAGCACGGGCGCGGTAGATCAGCAACAGTGGCTACAAAGTATCGCCTCCTCCTTCATAAATTGGCTGAAAAGTGTTCTTCATATGACTTGAAAGATCGATGGAGTTGGTTCTATCTTACAACTTATTGGCTCCCCTTTGCCGCTTAAATTTAGGACATTTGCTTCGTTATCGGTCCAACACCTGTAGTTGCAGATACAGTATAGAGTAATAGTAATAGAGCAATCAATTGATTTTGGCGAAGAATTGATGGTATAATGTGTGAAGTACCAGAACCATTCCTGCTCGAGTGTAAAGCAGACATTGTGAGTGCTCGCTTGTAGGGTTCTTCTCTACAATCTTCGCTATCGTACAGTATCGATTCTTGGAGATATGTACAAGGAGACCACTGTTGCCGCAAAGAGCCTTCTGACGCAGATATGAAGAGTGACGACGATGTCCCACAGCTTGGGTTTATCACGGACAATCAGACAGCTGAGACGTTTGCGCTGGACAATACCACAGCTTCACACTGTCGGCGCGCTGCACCTCGCCCCGCCTTTTCTTGTAGAGGATTACATCCCACGATATCAGTTACTGTCTTCGATTGATGCAGGGAAGAAGCGCACCGCGGCGTATGCTCATTTACGCAACTGCAACCTCTGCCCTCGACTCTGCGGAGTGAACCGGTATGAGAAGACCGGAGTCTGCCTGATTGGTGCGGAGACGGTGAAGGTCAACGTCATTGCTCCGCACTTTGGTGAGGGTAAGTGTTGCACAGAGGAGAGCATTAACTTGTACCGGTTGCCCGTTTTGGACGACGTTGATGGTACATAGAGCCCTGCATCCAAGGCCACAATGGCTCTGGTGCCGTCTTCTTCTCAGGCTGCAACCTCCGCTGCGTTTTCTGCCAGAACCATGACATTGCCCACCAACGGAACGGCTTCGATCTTACGCCCGAGCAGCTTGCCGAATGGTACATGAAGCTTCAAGAGGTCGGCAACGTTCACAACATCAATCTCATCACGCCAGAGCATGTCGTTCCGCAGGTGGCTCTGTCGATACTGCACGCAAAAGAGCTGGGCTTGCGACTGCCGATCATCTACAACACCTCTTCTTTCGACTCCTTGGAGTCACTACGTTTACTCGACGGGCTGGTAGATATCTACCTCCCAGATTTCAAAGTCTGGAAGAACAGCACGTCGAAGCGGTTACTGAAAGCTGAGAATTACACTGCCACTGCGATGGAAAGCATCAAGGCCATGTACGCCCAGGTCGGAGATCTGTGCTTCACGCCGGACGGGATAGCCAAGAAAGGGGTGCTTGTCAGGCATCTGGTCATGCCCGGGTTGGAGGACGAAGGGCAAGACATTATGAAATGGTTGGCGGACAATATTTCTCGCGACACGTTTGTCAATATCATGGAGCAGTACCATCCAGACGCACATGTGGGTAAACCCAAGCGCGCTTCTGCAGGGCTTCTTTCACAACATTCAGACTCTACCACGCAAAGTGTGAAAACTGGCGCGGCTCCTTCTGGACAGGAGAGAGCCCCGGCAGTACGGTACGAGGAGATCAACCGGCCTGTCAGCCAGCATGAAATATCCAATGTAACCAGAGCAGCTCGGTCTGCAGGGCTCTGGAGGTTCTGTGATGTCCCAGAGCATGGTGGCTTCAATATTTGATATACCCGAATCTCTAGTGCAGTGATTCGAGAAGTAATGTGTTATTGGTGCCAAATTATGAGATTCTTTTTGTGGTGGATTAGAACTCTATGCATAACGCCTGGAAAGTTCTTGATTTGTGATCGTGTGTCGGACAGAGTCATTGAAGTTTGGCGCAATGCGTCGTCCACTGCTTCCTAGCAGTGACGGTTTCAAGAACAAAGGGACTTTATGTCCACCATTCTCTGTGGAGAAGAACATGAAATTTCACAAGGGCTGTTTATTGTCTGTCTCTTATTGACACTGACACGTGCATCGTCTACCACCTCTCTTTGTTATCGCCGACGCAATGCCTTTGATTGATTCCGAATAATCAACGCACACTGCGTTCTCGTACCTTCGTGAGCCGCTCATCCAAGCCGCGACGACATGCATGCTTTGACGCTGACTACCAAGCCATTGTGATTGCGGCATTCCGGGCACTTCTTTTGCTTCCATTGCCGTGCTTTGTACTAATTCTCTGTATATGCTGCCGTGTACTCACCAGCTCTATTAGATCTTCGTCTTGACTTCACAATGATCTTACTCCCCCTCATCTTGTGGACGAATCATCAGAACAGGGAAAGCAAGTCATTTTCGTGACTTTACGCTACAACTTTCAGATCAGATCGACAGCGAATCGGAGCAAGAACTCAACGACACGCCATGGCCGGCCTCAAATCATCCGACCGAGCTCCAAGCCGCAGCACGCCAACGAAAGAAACCCCACCTTCAGCTGAGGACACCCTTCCAGCTCTCCCACCGCCAAGCACCACGGACCCGAACCTCACTCCAACCCACCACCATCCCCTCCCAGCAGCGACTCACCCCACCAACAGCATCCCCCACTCCCTCCCACTCCCAGCCCCCCTCCCCCTCCCCTTCCACCCCCTCCACCAAGAACGCTCCTACCTCCTCACCTCCCTCCAGCACGCCGACTCAACCGCCACGCACCTCGTCCGCCACCTCGCCCAAACCCAACTCAAACTCGACCGCCTCCTCTCTCCCAACTACACCCCCTCTAAACGCGGCGCAAAATCAATCTCCCAGCTCAAACGCCAGCTCGCGCAACTGAAGCGACGCCTCAAGGAGGCTGAGAACGAGGAGAAGGTCATCCTGGGCGAGTTGGGACGGGTCGTGGGGAAGATCCAGCGCGTCGAGCGGTGGGTTGGTGTTCGTGCGGGGCCGGCGAGCGAGGGGGCGTGGGGAGGGGATTGGAACAGGGTGGCAGATGAGGGGATGGCTGCCTTGATGCTGGGCGTGGGCCCGGGTGCGGGCTTCGAGGTCCATCACTTTCAAGGCGCGACGCGGACCTCTTTTCCGGTGCACGGGCCGCAGCATCAGCTTACCGGCGGCGGTGAAGGAGCGGTGCCGGCACTACCAGGAGCCTACTGGAACCCGCCTTCTCACAATCCCACTTCTCACCCGCCGAACACGAACCCTACCGCTCTCCACATCTACGCGCACGAACCCCTCCAGCACTCCCCCTACCCTCCAATCCTACCTCCGCCACCCGTGATTCTGGAAGAGCATGTCGGCGCGACGGCACCGGTCGCCGAGCTGGACGGCTCTCCTCCACACGCGCAGATGAGGAATTCGACTCACGGCTCCGCTTCGACAACGACGGGTTCGAACACGAACACGGACACGGATGGCACTGACATCATCGCGATCCTGCTCGACCGAGCGGAAACAGAGGGCCGGACCCGCCTGCCGCTTGAGAGGGGAGGGGGGAGGGGGAGACGGAAGAGTTTGCCTGTTCTTGACGAGGGTGAGGGTGTTGATACGGATGGAGAGGGAGAGGGGACTTATATGGGTTATGGATTTGTGAACGGGCACGTCGATGGGGATGTTGGTGCGGGAACGAAGAAGGTGTGGCGGAAGGTCAGAAGTGGGGGGATGAGGGCCTCCTTCTAAGGCACTTTGTTTGTTACGGGGGGTTGGGTGGGGTGGGGTGGGAGCGGGGGAGGTTGGGGATGGGTTGTGGGAAGAGAATGACGGATGGATGGACGGGGACGGGATGGAATGGAATGGAATGGGATAAGGTGTGAGGTACATAGTTACTGCGAGATACCCGCGGTTTTGAAACAGAGAGCGGCGAGAGAGATGGCGAGGTGAAGATGAGCGGTGATCGGATCAGTCGATAAGCGAGATGGGTTGCAAGGATAGGGGGTCAGGGTTCTCAGACCTCGACTGGCCATAGCCAGACGAAGAGGCAGGCCTGGTCTCGTGATGAGATTGCGTCTGTACCCTATAGTATAGGTAGCATAGTAGGAAAGCAACGTCTAGGGGATGATACTGCGACCTACCTGACTCCAGGGAAAGGGAGACTTCTTCGTCATACTGCGCTGTGTATGTAGCCCGTACCCCCTTTGCAGGTGGCCTCTTGTACTCTATCGAATTCTTCTCGGATTCTGAGTTTGAACTGTTATACCTTGGTCTTTATGGACGACGATGTACCCATCTGTACCCTATAACTACGCGGAGAGCAGCAGAATGAGGAGGAGGAGGAGGAGGAGGAGGAGGAGGAGGAGAACGGGGTACCCTCAGATTGCCAGCCTAGACCGAAAGCCTGACCATGGAAGACATGATATATAGAAAGTCAAAACTGAACAATGATCTGTACTGTACGTACGCACGTACGGCACTACAGACACTCGAAGTAAGAGCCCCGCTCCCAATCCAGCGTCAACCTGGACGTTATCGAGCAATCGGTGAAGAAGTCAATGATATAGGAGTCAGGGTCTATGGCTCTATCCTTCTCGTCAGTCATGTAGATGACTGGATTTTCCTCGTCCCGAGGATGGAGACCGAAGGCCAGGCCAAGCCATGCCAAGCCAAGTCAAGCCATGGGCATTTTATACAGAACGACGAGATACACCTTCCTCCGACCTCGAACCATCATCCGTGACACGTCTCCCTGTCGTTTCATATTCTATGAACCTGCCGTGGTATAAAATTCCGTTCACGGACGGTTGTACCCAACAGGCTAAGCCAAGCCAGGCCCAAGGTTAGAGAGAAATGAACAGTAGAGGACAGTGGTCGTCTTCATGATAGTTTCATGAGTCTAGATAGGGCAAAGCCAGGCGCTCCGCTGCTATTGAACGCTTCGCTTCGCTTCGCTTCGCTTCACTATGCTACGCCATGCCATTCCAGGCCCAGCCATGCCCTGCCCTGCCAGCCCTGCAAACAATGCCAAGCAAAAAAGGGGGTATCAGTCATCCGTTCCGTCCATAGTCTAGTCGTCCAGCCAGGCGGGAAACCAGCAATCAAACCGTGCCCACACGCGCAACGCCAAATCATCGCTAAACGCAAGCAAGCAAAGCAAAGAACAACCACCACACCACGCCACACCTCCCCTTCCCTTCCCTTCCCGTCCCTTCCGCCGACCGACGCTCACGCATCCTCAACCTCATGCAACCACTTGCGGATCCCCTCCCTCAACGTACTCTCCACCGGCACCGTCCTCGCCGACGCGCTCCTGCTCGTCCAGCCACTACCTCTGATATCCCTCCCGCGCCCACCGCATTCGGCCAACGACCGATCAGCCGTGACGCTCTTGACGACCTGCTCCAACGCACCCAGGACCATGCGCTTGCACTCGCCGCGGGGCACCTCGAGCGTGGGCAGGGAGTCGGCGCCCCCGCCACCACCAGTGTCGCTTTTCTCGCGTCGGCCCGCGCGTACGGAACTCGATCGCGACGAGGCGGCCGAGTGGGCCCTTGAGGACTGGCCGCTCTGCACGAGGACGCGCTCGATGGCGTCGATGAGGGTGCCGTCCATGTCCATGATGGGCTCCTCGACCATTTCCTCTTCGAGACATTCATCGGATGTGCCGAAGCCAGGTGTGAGTTGGTCGGCCGTGTACGGGTTGCTGTACTGTGAGTGGAGAGGAGCGGGTGGTCGGGCTTCGGAGTGCGTCGATGTGGGCGGGACGGGGTGCAGTTTCACTCTCCGTCGCAAGCGGAGGCGCGTGATCGAGAATTTGCTGGTGTCGGCGATGAGCGTCGTGCAGACGTCCACCCACTTCTCCACCGGCCCGCCTTCTGCGTTTGGGGTCGTGGGCGTGGTGTGGGGAGTCGGCTCGGCTTTCATGGAGCGCTTGATGTCGTTCACCAGTTCGGCGTATGAACGGACCGCTTGGAGGGCAAAGTCTTCATGATATCTTTTGAGCCAGCCCGCGACGTTGGCCGCGGTTTCCGGCTCTGCGCGCGAAGGTGAGCAAGCCGATGCGTAACCATCCAGACTACTACATGGCGTATGTTGTGTTTTGCTGGGAGAACTCATATGTGATCCAAACGAAGAGGACAGAGCTCTGGGTATTGGAAGGTCGATATTGACGACACCATCATTCTCATCCACCGACATCTTCAAAGGTGACTCGCAGAGTCTCGGCCGTTCGGGGATAGCCTTGGCTGCAGTTGGACTCGAATCACCGAAGCTATCCCGGCCTTGGTCAGGAGATGGCTGCACCGTGGATGGACTCCGGGTACTTCTGTCTTCAAGATCCTCAGGATACAATTCCTCATCGTCACCGATATGGCTAGCTTCGTCTGCCATCCTAGCAAGCTTGCTCTTATACGGAGATTGAGCGATATGGTTAGGTGCAACGCCTGATATTCCAAGGCCTTCCTGAGACAAAGCCAGGAAGTCACTGTCGTCAGTCGATGACTCCCTTCTGTTACTCCAAAATCCACTGATCAGGCTTCCCCACCGGCTCGCTGACTGTGAATCTGTGCTGTTGTTGCTGACATTGGTACTGTCACTCTTATTCAGTGTCTGCCGTAGAGTCACAGACGCAACGCTTTCACTACTGGTCGGCCTCTGTTCCTCGTTCCCGTGGCGGGTAAAATGAGCAATGGGAACAGTCTTGTTAGGCGTTGCTGTGGCGGTAGTGGCACTGCTGTTTTTCCGTGTTGACGTACCGTTAGCTGAGATCGGTATGTTTGTCACGTTGATGGATCGAGAATCAGATTGACGTCTCGAGTGTCCACCGAGTACCGGACTGAGCGGATCTACGTCCGGGACTTTACCCATCGTAGTGTCGTGACATGAAAAGCTAGTGACCCTTTTATGGCTGCGTGGATCCCCAGCATGAGATCGATTCCCCCTTCCTCGTTTGTTGATCGTCCTGCGCAGGGACTCCTGTCTGAGAAGTGGGATCCCAGATGGTGGTGACTGAGAGTACGATCTAACGGAAGTAGAAGTATCCGGTCGTTGTGGTGACGAGGCTCCAAAGGGGGGTTTCTTGGCGGCCAAGAATGCAGAAAGAAGAAATATCAATCGCCTGGCAGCCATTTTGTCAGAGCAAACGATAACCGTACGGCTAGGTATTGCAACCGGCTCGGACTGCTGCGCCAGCTGTTGCTGGAAATGCCGGCGTTTGTACCAACTCGGCCCGAGCGAGTTTAACCACCCGGTATGATTGCCGAGGAATGCCGTGAGCAGATTGAAGAAGAAGAAATTCTGTTCCTTCCCTCCAGCCCATCTCCCGACCCACCGAGCCTCTTCCCGCCAGACACCCCATCGTCCCTGTCCAGTAACTACTCTTGGGATCCTCAAACCAAAAGCGATCCGTACGACCACCAGTTTGGCTTCATTTTGGATGTGTTCAATTCCCATCAAGGCATCAGTTTGCAATCGAAGACTCCGTTGGTTCGTCCCCTGTGGCTTGAATTTTAGGACTGGCTTGGGTTCTGCACCCGGAGCAGTAGGCTCGGGCTCCACAAGCGGGACAGGTGGCGGTGGGGCAGTATCTCTCTCTATTTTGAGCAGAGCTAGGATTTTCTCGCTTGCAACCGACTGAAGGTACGAGAGAGTCCGCGTGATAACATCCCAATGTCGAACAATGTGATCCAAACGACCATCAACCTCAGAGGGAATCCCTCCAGTCGATGCAAATGGATCAGACTCAAGGGAGGGCCAGCCGGAGCGGTTTTCCAAGCGCGATGACGGAGCCAACATTCCACGGTGAACATGAGGGAGCTGGAGGACGATCGAAACGCCATACATTGGTGTCTTGATCTGCTTCGCCTTCTTAGGCTTGGGCTGTCCGCCGCCGGCAATCTCGGGAAACGGATACCCACTTGCGTTGGAGGTCTTCTCCCCGTTCGTATCATGCTCTTGGTTAGTCTCGGATTGTGAGTTTGACTGTGGTAGGTTTACAGAGAACATCCTCGTTATGAGTATAGTAGCCTTTTCTTTGGTCTTGTTGGTATTATTTGAGGCCGATGACGACGGACGTCTGCTGTGGTTTCGAGAGCTGCTTGCCGTACCCGACCGCGTTTGCTGACTCCGATTCGGTCCGTCCAGCCGTGCTGAAGGGCCATAGCAACGCTCCAGGCTAGCATTCGAAAACGTGCCGCTCATTTCTGACCCATTATCAGAAGGTAGGATATGAAGCTTGGTGCTCGGTCCCTTGTAGCTGAAGACCGTGACGCCGAACATGCAATCCACCAAGCTCCTCTGCTCGTCCTCTGCTTCGCTGGCAAGGCGATTCTGTAGACTTTCGTAGTCATTGAGCGGTAAAGCTGCAGGTTTCCCTCGAAGGCTTGACCGTAGAATTGCCCCTTCCGAACTTCTGGAGCCTATATGAGCCGGAGCTTCCGTGGCTTGTGCATTTCGCAGGGCCAACGGCGATCTGAGCGATGTAGAGTCCCTATGTATCCCGTGCCGACGTGGACCGAGCGTAGGAGTTTGGGTTTCCCGCGCTGCTGTAGTAGACTGTGTGGTAGCTTGCAAGCTATCGTTCCTGTTCCTCCCCCCAGCCGCTTGGTCGACGACAGATTTCGGAGGTGGTGGTCTTGCTGGAGGAGGCTTCGAGTCGAACAGAGCCATAGACTGGTCGAGACTTCCCATGGCATCTTGCGCGATGATCACCCTCAGGTCTTGTGAACTCTGAATATCCCATTCTCCCTGGTCATCGAAAGTCCTTGCCGCGGCGGCCGTCGTTGGGGAAGCACTGGTGTGAAGTGGATAGGCGTAATTCTGGGACTGCTGGAGCAAACTCGCGTCCGGAAAGAGAAGGTTGTGCGTATGCGCTTCTTCAGTCACGGAGTGAAGTGAGCCATGCGATCGTGTGGAGGAAGGGTTCTGGCCAAGAGAGGAGGCTGCTGTATGTAAGAGTCGCCCAAGCATCTTCACCACTCGACGTGGGCCGTGTCAATAAGCCGGCAACTGTGAGCCTGAACCGGGGAACTTTTACGTTCCTCCTGAGCTCTGCGCGTCCTCAGAAGGAGGTGCGCCGGCGCAATGCCTGCGTGGACCCTCGGGCCATTTCGCACAATAGTCTTGGAAAGTGTTTCACACGCGAGTGGACCGGAAGTAGCGTGAGGCGTGAACGGCGTGGATGGCTTGAGGCGCCACGATAAAAGTGCCGGGAGGTTGAGCGATGGCGCAAAAGTAGTAAGCAAGATCTCGGCCTTAGATCACACTAACTGTTAACGCTTCCCTTCTCCACGGAGTAAACGACGAACGAGGCGAGGCGGAGGACAGGGGGACATGAAAGTAAGGTAATAATGCGAAGATTGAGGAAAGGGCGAGAGTGAAAGTGAATTGGATGTTGTTGTGAATGGAAATGGCGGTGAGGTGCAACGTCACATCCCGAAAAAAGCCCGCTTCTGAGTTGAATAAAAATAACAAACAGAAGACGGGTGGTCCATGGCTCTCAGGAGGATTGTGGATGAGGTTATATATAAAGGTATACAGTAATGGCCCAAGTCAAGGAGATTGATTGCTTTACCATGATCGCATCTATCTCTCGCTGCGGCTTCATCTTCATCTTGGCTGTCATCCTTCCTTCTCTCCTTCTCTTCCTAGGTAGATAGCCGTATTGTTACGATATGGGCCCGTTTGTAAAGGATTTCTTTTGGCGACAGCACTGAAGCACATCCACATCCACATCCACAACCACACGTCGGCTGTACAGAAACACGCGTGGGGATGAAGAAAATAGGAAGAGAAAAGTTACAGCTTGAGATGCAGAAAGCAAGATCTCTAATATTACTGATCGTACATGGGTTCACGCGCCTGTCAGTCGAGTTTCTCAGACCTTTCCTACCTCGCCTTGTCGTGCATAGCATACGGTACCTGATAGATTACCTTAAGTTACACACCCATCGGTACAGATACAGATATAGGAATTAGGAGTGTGGAGTGGTGGCTGACAACTACATCTACAATACTCATAATTCGTAACCTGTGCTGTAAGGTAGCTGTTCTCCTTCTAAGCCACACTGTACGATGCTGAAGCATTGGTGATCTCTACCCGCTGGCTTAGTTGTGTCGGAGGATTCGAGGGTCAACTGCCGGCTAACGTATCGTGTTCGCAATGCAACCCCATGTTCTGCACTTACACGAACCTGTACAGTAGCACGCGACACCGGCTTCAGCATTATTCTTACGATGTATGTGCAGATGTCGTCGCTGTCCTGCAGCCGTCAACCTGTTTCAAGTAGATGATTCGAAAAGCATGATAAAGTGCGCCGAACTATAACTATAGTACATCTGCGCCTTGCGTCTTGGGTATCAATCTAACAGAACGCCATATGCGACACGCGCTGTGGAGCCGGGCCTTCGGTTAGCTTCATCATCATGAAATCGACCGCGCCCACGCCCACGCCTAGCGCATATGGTGAAGAAGAAAACATGTTTCAGACCGGACGTCAAACATGTCGAACGAACAGGGTCGACCTTTCGGCGGCTCTGGTAAAGAGAGAGACTGCCCCATGGCTTTTCTGACTCATATCCGCCCTAGGGCTTTCGTTACCCGCCATCCTGCTTGGGGGCAGTGTCGGCTATGGCTTCGACTTGCTGCGACAGTGAAGCTCCGCGGATGTTCAAACTTGGAGGCAGACCGATGGAGGGGATGGTCGTGTCCAGGAAAGGCGTGTTGGGACCCGGTGACACGGACTTGGTCAGCACTTCGTCGTAGAACCTCTGTAGCGTGCCGGCGTCAGAGCAGAAACGTTCAAAGTCGACTTGGATCTTTTCCGGCGTCGTGTACCCGCTGGATATCTCGGAGTGCGCGAGTGCACCGCCGAGGACGTCCGGAGTGGCACGGATCAAAGGTGATGAGAATGGGGATAGACGGTCGATGGCCGCAGGGCCCGGCCCAGGACCGGCACGCCGGCCGTAATCGGTCTTCTCGTTCTTCGCCGTGTCTTTCGTGGCCGCGCTGCGGGTGTTGTAGAGCCTGTTTGCCAGGAGGAGGAAGTCCCCCTTATCCGTGATCTGGGCCAGTAGAACGCCGGACCGGTGAATATACTGCGGGAAGCGGTAGTCAGGCTTACCCCATGAGTAGTGGACGTTGACATCCTCGGGGAAATCTTTGGCGGCTTCTAGATCGAGGACGAAGTTGAATCTCTTCATGATGGCCTTTTGGTACACGTGACGGTCTTTCCTCCCCTGTGTCGAGAAGGAAGTTGCATCAAAGTAAGCCTGAGGTTGGTTCTCTGGTGGTTGAGCCGCTAGCTTGACCGTGTACGGAGCTCGAAACGGATGCGTGTCGCTGATGGACGACGCCTCCCCGATTGGAACCTCGACCAAGCGCAATCCATATTTCTCGGCGGTCGTGGCCCAAGACACGATCGCATCTTCAATTAGTTTCGATGTGACAGTCATCCAGTCGATACGAATATGGTAGCAGTTGTCGGGATTATGCAGGCGATCGTAATGGAGGTTGATGAATTCCGGACGATAAGACTTCTTTCTGTGGTCAACACCATAGCGCATCACCTTGCTCAGGGCAACTTCTAATATCTTTGGCGGTACGACCGTCGGCGTTGCTATGTCATGTACGGATTGACCATCCTCGACTCTTGAGGTGGAGCCAGGACGATCGGGGTTGGGTGAATATTTGGGTACAGTCTCAGACATGGGCATTGATGGTACTGACTTCTCCGCCTCCTCACTCGGGCCTTCGGCCCTCGTGTAAGAAAGAGGCTCCTTCCTTGTACCGAACCAACCACTCCGAGACTCCGGACGAGGGTTGCGATATTCGCTCGCTATCTGGTAGAAGAAATTGCCGTCTCGGAAATTGTGCCTCTTCTCCACATGCTGAAACAACCCATTCTTCATGAGATTGTTCCCGAGCTCTACTGCTTCCTCCCGTGTATCAACGTCTCGAAAGTTCTGCAAGAGCCACGAAGTCAAGTCAAACCCAATGAAGCAGTTGTAGTGAAGCCGCCAATGCCATCGCCGGTCCATCATACGGACGCCTTTCTCACCCTGGATCGTTTGTGCCAAAGTCGACAAGTTTACAGTAGATCGCTGGAACAGGTCCGAATCCGGCAGTAGTTGGGTGGATTTCGGCCCCGTTTCTCCTTCTGCTAACAATGAGCTGTCGAGCTCTGCTGCCACCACTACGGAAGGGTTTCGCGTCTGGTACATGATATCCAAGGGGTTTGTGTCTTTGCGCTTCCTCGCCGGAGCCGGAAAGCGACGCTCCTGGGGAGGTACGTAGCGGTAGCGTTGCCACATCTGCGTAAGCTTGCGTATCCCTTCTAGTCTGATTTCTTCTTCATTGTCCTCGTTGAGAGACTGCAAAGGTCTACGAACAGTGGACGATGGCTCAACCGGAATAAGGACAAAACGTGCGCGCCAGAAGCGGAGCTGATCGGTGAACTCTTCCCTGTAGCCGGCGATGAAGTTATCCACATAGTTCCAATTATCTTCTTCTTTGACAGGGTGGAATACTATGTCACGATCGGTATAGTCCTCTGCCAAGATAGTTCGAATAGCAGGTTTGTACGGTAACGGGGAGGTGCCAACCTCAGACGATACACCCACAATGTTCGCTTTACGGATATATCGTTTGATCTCCACTTCATTGCCGTCTGTGCACAGGATTTGGTGTATTGTGCTGCCTTTCGCTAGATAGACATTCGTGGCATCTTCTCTTATGAAATTGTCACTGAGGACATGCCCGGACTGGGGGGCAGACTGCCCTATCACTTGAGCAACATTTGCTCCTACCAAGATCTGGAAGCCGCGTGACAGACGAAAGGCTACAAGCTCACGAAGACATCCTTCCATTGATTTTGGTACTTCTGCCAGCTCGTCATCGTCATTTCGAGCGATCCGATACGGGCTCTCTTGATAATTCGATGCGAGCTCGTCCCCGCTAGGAAAACATTCCGTAGTCAAGGGCATCGCTGCCGGGGAGCAGAGAGATTTCCACCTCACCCCTGAGGTCCTAAGACGACGTGGAAACACATGCTGCCACCGTCCAAGGTGTGCTGCGAGATTAATATCCTCCCTGCCCGGATTGGATGGATTCAAGATTGTAAGCCATGGCGAATGAGCACGAGTATGCAACAAGCTCGACGTCAACGGCTCTACCGACCCATTGATGATCTTTGTTGAGACCCGCTGTGGACCAGTAGTCTCGCTGGTTACACCGGCATATGAAGCGTCTAACTCTTCCGCCTGGTGCTTCGCCAATTCAGAGGCCGAAATCATGTCTGTTTGCTGTTTAGCTGTTGACCCTTGCGCTGTTAAACGCTGCCTCATTGCGACTTTGATTGCGATGGGACGAGAAGGTTGCGTATCTGCCGCATCACTCGTGACAGTCTTTGGTATTGATGAACTCGTGCTACCACTGTCCGAGCCATTCCTGGTGCTGGCGACACTTGCCTGCTCCAGAGGGGTGGTTGTAGTCTGTGAGGAAAGCGCCACGCTTGCGCTTGGAGTGGACGAAGCGGTAAGGAAGCCACGCGCAACTGATAGCCTCGACCTGGCGTACTCTGATGTTATCCCAGTACTTGCGGTGGCCTTTGGAGCTATAGTTCCAATTCCCCGAAATCCAAAACTTATTTGGCGTGATAATCTCCTAGGCCCCGCCATCGGAGGCTTCAGCGTAGCTGCGGATTTGCCGGCGCTGCTCTTCCGGCTGGGCGCTTGCTCTGCGCTTCTTTCCCTTCCCTTCATTTTCTGATCCAAGTAAGCTGCACTTGATGGGAGGGCCGATCCCCTTAACGTGCCGTCAGGGTCCTCAATCGATGTTCCCAAAACATACGTACCGTCGCGCGTACGGCTTCGAGCTAGGTTCCGATCGTCTCTCCGGTTCCTGAAGGCCGGCTGTATTTCCGCTTCCTGTTTCCGAATCCGAGGGTGAAATACTGCCTCGTCATATTTCTCCATCCATTGCAGAGCATCCTTTGTAGATTGTGATAGCTGTTTGCTCTTCGTAGAACATCGCTCCGTTGAGTTTAAGGCCAGCTTGAATTGCTCTAGCTCCAGGTACGGGTTTAACAGGTGCTTAGGATAACTCAGATACTCATGAAGATAAGGAATTGAGATGTTGGTCATCTCATTCTCCATAACTCCCATCATCTGAAGCTCATACATGCGAACTCGTGGTTCAAAGGTACCATCAAGTCCCAAGCGAGAATGAAATCCTTTCAAATTGTTGCGCCGGTTGGAATATCCGTGTTCTTGTGCGGTCCAAAAAGAGACGTCGATCCAGTGTGGAATGGCGTAGTTCCATCTCTCCCCGACTGCAGTCGGCTCCGATGGATTGTAGACAGAAGATGGTGTGAAGCCAGAAGGTGGAGTCGGAGATGGTAATATTGTTGGGATGCTGTTGCAGTAACTGTTGTAAGCAGGATTTGTTACATGTGGTGCACCATTGTCGCTCGTCGCAACTTTGGCTGAAGACGCCTTTGGCTCAGAGACCTTCACCCGTTGTCTATGTCTGAATAACGGCACAGAGTGAAGAGGCATTGGAGACAGACAGACCAAATCTATCCCAACACCGTTGCCAGTAACTGTCTCCGTGGCCAGGGCGAGCAGGTTATGGTCGACCTCAAAAACGCCAGTCCCTGGTGTAACAACAACAACAGAGACACCCGTTCGCACAAGGTCTCGATCGATGTGGTCATACAAGAACTGTGAGCATGCCAGCGTGATGGCTTCAAGGATATTACCCCGAACCGCTACAGAAGGACTGCCGGTAATGACCCTTTCTGACCTTTCAAGACTTGCCTGTTGTGTCTTCTCGACGGCAGACGCTGGTTCAGCCCTTGCCGGTGCACGGACAACCGAGACATCTCTGAGAAAGACCTTGAATTCTTTTTTCAGCTGCAACAATATCGAAGTCCATTGTCCGCTTGCCATATCACTCACGACCACACGATAGTAATCTTTGGAAGAGGGAGCTTTGTGATGGTCTTGCAATCTGGAGCTGTTAGTGCCCAGCGGCGACCTGAGCATTGCGGTCGCTACGTCGCTGTCGTACTCCATCCGCGTGAACAGAACGATACTTACAAGATGTCGTGCACCTATGTCTTCCCAACGTTTGAAAAGCTCGGGAAGAAAACCATTGATGACTTTGTTAAACATAATCTCCCCGGTACCCTGCGCGTCGAAATCCCACATTTCCTTTGACATTTGAATGAAGATGATATAGCGTGCTGACTCGCTCCTGAAAATAGGTTTGGTAGAGGCCGAGAAGTATGCTGACCGTACTCTTCGACCTTGAACGAATATATCCTTGACCGATGCCTTGATAGTTCCCATGAACATGATCTTCTGGCCTCTATAAACCGACTTGTTGGCAAGTTCTGAGACCGCTAGCCTCCACATGTCGGCACGCGCCAAGTACTCATCTCTGAAAGACAGTTCCACGTGGGACGCTGTATACTCCGCTCTATTAACCTACAACAGCCGGGGACATCAGTGCTCCATTAAGATCGAATGGGATGCCACACAGTAGTCATATACCTTTGCCACCATAACCGACGTACGGGTTTTGAAGCCAAACACGCTCGCTATGTAAGAAGAAATCGAAATCTGCGGCCATTATCAATCAGCATGGGTTGATTGTTGGGGGACTAAACACCTCAGTCGTAATTAAGGTGTGCTGACTTGAAGATTGGGGTACTTCTGCTTTAGCTCAGGGCTCAAATCTTTGACCACAAACACGTATGATCTTTGGCGCTCCGACACCCCTCTGCCTTGTTCCTGCAATGTCGAAGCCTCGTCCGGTACCGTCCTTCGGCCAGTATGCTGTCCATCGACTGCCGATACTTCCGCCACGAAATGATTCACTCCGTCCTCGCCAGCTCGTCTACTTTCTGCACCATTGGTGGTGTTCCCGATCCCAGTGCTAGCTGCAGACTCCTCCTCCGCAGAACTTTTCTTCAATGAGGCAACCTCAACCAGATCCCCTGGTCTGACAGCATCTTTAGGGAAGACAGCCAAGTCCAACAGTACATCCTCGAGTGACAGATTCTCATCATGAACCCATAAGGAGCATGTTATCCCCACCCGTTGGGTTGTCCCGTCTTCCGTGACTAATGGGTTGCTAGTCAGCTGCATTGCCTTCTTGCCAAGAGCGTCCTCAGTCCTAGAGCCAGCTGGGAGATTTTGTTAGGAGGCGTTACCGGTGTCCATACTTGAATAATCGGAGAGCGGCATAGAATCCGGAACGGATTCCCGAGCTGCTCTCCCCGGTATCAGAAGACATGAGTGAGGTCTTGGACTCAGGAGCTGCTGGATATAGTTGGCATTGTTGTGTATGTGACCGCGCCTAAGGTAAGGTAAGGTACGGTAGGTTACCCAATAAGGCGGGATTAGTCATACACGAAGGCGGCATTTCTTTACCTCAAGTACAGGTACTTTCTGTCGTACAGTAAGGTACGGGTACCGGCACCGTAGTAAAGTTATTAAGTTAAGGTATTCACTCTTGTCTCACCGTCCTGGAAGTTCCAGATGCCAAGCACGCCAGCGCAGCAAGCTCAAGTGCCAAGAGAATACCAAGAGAATACCAAGAGAATACCAAGAGAATACCAAGAGAACCAAGAGAATACCAAGAGAATACCAAGACTTTCCAGCCATGTCAGTTCCTGTTTGCGACACCTTTCATTGCTTTGACAATCTCCGCATCCCTTATAACTTGACATCGTCATCTCCGTTTTCATCTCCATTTCCATCTCCTCCCGTACATTCCCAAGTTTCCTGACGTACTTGTACTTTCTCCGACTGCTTCGACTACCTTACGAGACACTCTTCCCGCAGCTAAAGTTAAAGCTCGTGTGAGTGATCCTGCAAAGCCGCCTAATGGCTGGGGCTGTGCAAGTGTGGCGCTGTGGCTGACTTACTACAATTACCTAGTAGACTACGACCTCATCTACCAAGAGTAAAGGGGGTATAATGCTTTGAAAAAAAAGATTTATCCAGCGGTGGAAACAAAGCTCGCTCACTGCTACGACTTTCGGCCCCATTGCTCCAAACCGAGTGGAGATTGATCCCACGACAATCGCCGTTTCGTTTACGCCCCATTGTAGGATCTTCTCGTCCTTCGCTATGCTACGATAGATATGCTAACGCAATCAGGTTATACGGTGGATTCAAGTCCGGCTCAATTCGACCTGTGTAGTCGTCCCGTGGACTTGACAAACTATCGGAAGAATGCGTACGTTTTTTATTCGATAATGAGCCCAATTTCTCTGAATGAATAGATTCTCCGTCATCGGTGGTGCCACACCTTCTTCATGTAGCTTACAGGTTTAACAGATCGATACCGCTCTGCCGCTAGGCACGCAGCTTGGTATGGCGAGCCACCTACTTGGAATCCGTTCCGGAAGATTCGATCAAGGAGTCAATATCAAACTCGCCTGGATGAGGAGGTCGGCATGCGTAGGGACGTCGGTCACTCGGAAACCTGTCTTACACCGACAATGGAGACTGATCGGATGAAGCAAACGGAGGCGAATTACCCTAGTCCGGTACATGCAAGTACCATGCTCCCAGGCTCAGCAGGCACGACTGGACCATCTTTTCGTTCAGGGCTGGATCACCCGAGTCAAGATTTTACGCCCGGAACAAGTGAGACCGTTAGGGCTGACGACTCTGGCAATAACAACCATCCAAGAAAGCGGAGAAAGGGACTCTTGGCAAGATTTGGCAAGAAAACCGAGGAGGACGAAGGAGAGCAGGGAACAAGGTCCGATCTGAAGAAGAACAAACAGAAATTCACGTTCGTTGGGCAGCTGAAGGCAACGTTACTGAACTCTTGGATCAATGTCCTGCTTGTGGCTGTTCCAGTCGGGATTGCGCTCAACTACGTGCACGTCAATCCAGTGATTATCTTCGTGGTCAATTTCATTGCGATCATACCCCTGGCAGCCCTTCTTAGCTACGCGACCGAAGAGATTGCGTTGCGTACCGGAGAGACCATCGGCGGTCTTCTGAATGCATCTTTCGGGTCAGTATGGATCCATCCGTGCATGCTACTCGTGATGTTAACAGATTAACACAGCAATGCGGTCGAGCTCATAGTCTCTATCATCGCTCTTCTTCAAAAGCAATATCTAATCGTCCAGACATCGTTGATTGGAAGTATGCTGTCCAATCTGCTACTGGTCATGGGAATGTGCTTCTTCTTTGGCGGTTTGAATCGTGTTGAGCAGTTCTTCAACGTGACGGTCGCGCAAACAGCTTCAAGCCTGTTGGCGCTGGCCGTCGGCAGTTTGATCATTCCCACGGCGTTTCACTCGTGGTCAAACGGTAAGCTTTCAAATTTCAACACTGCCAGGCCCACACTTACCATTCGCTTTTCGTATAGCCGGGAACAGCGGGGTCACTGAATTGTCCCGAGGCACTGCAATACTCCTGTTGCTCGTGTATGGGGCATATCTTTTCTTCCAACTCAAGACACACAGAGATATGTACAACGAGCCCAGTCAAAAGGTCGAGAAGAGGCGGACAAAGGTCGAAGATGGTGCTGCGAAGAAAGGCATCGCGCAAATAGGTGCCGGCCTCTCGGCTACGATGGGAGGACAAGGCGCCCAAGAAAGCCCAGTACACAAACCCGACGAACCCGACGATGCCGAGGAACCACAACTGAGTCTCTGGGTCGCTATCTTTACGCTCGGTGCTTCGACCGCTTTAGTCGCCATCTGCGCGGAATTTATGGTCAACAGTATCGACGCGTTGACCGCTCCTCCAAGTAAAATTTCTAAAACTTTTGTTGGTCTAATCCTGTTACCTATCGTTGGGAACGCTGCGGAGCACGCAACGGCAGTCACTGTCGCTTGCAAAGACAAAATGGACCTGGCCATTGGCGTCGCGGTAGGGTCTAGTATGCAGATCGCTCTTCTGGTCCTACCTTTTGCCGTCGTCCTCGGGTGGATCTTGCACATCGATCAGATGACCCTCAACTTTGATGGTTTCCAGATTGCCATTCTATTCGTTGCAGTGTTACTAGGTAAGTCGGAAGGGTCCGTGGAGCATATCGGAAGTATTTAAGCTAAGGCTTGGCCAGTAAACTACCTGATCCAAGATGGAAAATCACATTGGTTGGTATTCCGTCAGAGACCGGGCTCGATGTGTTGCTGATGGGTCACTTAGGCTCGAAGGCATACTGCTACAAACTTTATATTTGATTATCGCTATCGCTGCATGGTATGATATAACATCGCTTTTAGCAATACGACAACTGACACACTTAAGGTTCTATCCTGCCTCCGGCCCGGTTGCATGACGGGACACCGGTCTCCATCTAAAGAGACAGGCGAATCTGCTTCATACAGCGACATGGATCCTTGGCTCATATGTCTCGAACGGCGCCCTCCTATCCTTGACTTGGCCAGATCATCTACGACTGCCATAACGAATCTTCTTGATCTTGATCTTAGATACCCGCTCCTGAAGCTCTGGTTGTGTAGGCATTCGGACACACCTAAAGTGGAGCTTCTCAGAACCTCAATGCCACTGTTCTGGGCGTTCATTGAAAAGACGGAATGGAGTTGTCCAATTCGCGCCATTTCATACTTGCCGATCATATCCCCCAACAGCTCGTCTACTTGAATAACAAAATCTGTACACTAGAAGCTTTCCTTTCGTAGTAGCACTGCTTAGAGTATCTTCCAAGGCGGTAGTTCGTGTATAACTACTCTGGGTCTTCGCAGCTTTAAAGTAACCCAATTTGCGCTTGCGGACTGTGTAAGTTAGCGTCCGTAGAGACCACGTATCCACGTTGTGTACATGCTTCTGCACTGGCGAATGAGCCTACAATTAATTACAGGGTATCTATGTCAGGAAGTGCAACACCGAGTTGTGAGAGCTGGTCTTCGAGATGAATCGCGCAGCAAGAGGCGATTCAGGTTCGTCACACGACTTGGTGATAACGTTCCATCAGCAACACCACCGGCATCACTATCGGTCCAAGCTTGCCTTACTGTCCACGACGCCATCCACAATTCTTTGATAACCTAGGGCCTCAAGCAGATGAAACCTGTACAGAGAATCTTCTATCACTTGGAGGAACGCCAGTGCATATAAGCCTAAAATTGTCACCTGACTGTCGTTTTCCTCGACGCCGAGGGAACTTGCCATCCTACCGTCTTGCGGACCTCGACCTTGGGGCCCAATGTCAGACAGAACCTCGGAAACGTTTCTGGGGTGTCGTGACAATAATGATGTCGAATTTTCCTTGCGCAAAATATACTATTCCATGGCCGTGCATGTCGCATTGTTATGCAATTCTGGAAGGCTTATTTTGCCGCCTAACCCACCGCCAAACTAGATCAACTGGTGCTGCTCCTTTAACAGGAATCACATACCGATGAAAACTCGTTGAACGGGCAGCTCCAGAGTCCCACTGGGGCCCACCGTGACCGTGGTGTTGTCCAGAGGAAAGATATCCAGGGCCTGTGTCGTTGTCTGGCTCTGCTGAAGGAGCATATCACACAACGTCCCTTGACGCCCTCCATGGTCGCACTGGTCGCTCAACTGGTGACGGTTAACCCTTCGTGCAGTCTTCCGCTGGATCTGGCTATCATCTTCTTCAAGATGATCTCGGGCCGCATGTGGCGTGTTTCTGGCTCTCTGAGTTCAGTTGGGGTTGTCGTTCACTCTCCTCTCCTTGGGTATAATCCTCTCGGTTATCTCACCTTCCTCAGCATCTCCTGGAGCTTCATCCGCAGCGCGCTGACGAGGAATTCATCCTCGGCAGTGAGCTGATCAACGAGGTGTGCCGCGTCTTGGATGGACACAGTGTTCTTAGAAGGAGGGCTATAACGAATGATTGAGCGAGTCAAGATATCATTTCAACAGTACAAGATTCTGGTCGACCCTGGGTTGTCAGCCAATCGATCTTATATCTAGTTGCTCTTGTGGTCAAGTCCAGCTGCTGAGATACTCAACAGACGAGACTGCTTCACAGCGACGCAGATTCAGTGCTTAGAAAGCTTCTATTCTGTTTCTAGTGCAAGCTTTCTTACCCTCTTCATATCTAGCTTTCAAGGACACCTACGTTTGTAAATACTTACGTCTCTCACTTTCTCCTCTTCTCCCTTCCCCACAAGTGGACCTTTCTTTACCCTGGAAATATTCGTTGGCCGGCAGGCGGACATAGGGTCAGCCTTTTCAGTGAAGTCATTTTATCCTATCTACCCTACAACATCGGCCAAACTTCTTCCTCTGCTGTTCCGCACACTAGCATCTACACGCTTTCCATACCTGTCTCGCTCATGAGAGTTACTCACTTATTCATCTCTCATTACATCCTCCATCATAACTGCTGGTGGTCTCTTCAGGTACGTATATCACAGAATCGTTTGGATTTCGTGAATAACCTGGGCGGACGTCTCATCAGGCCTGACCCCCTCACCTTTACCACACGGGGACCTTCACGAGACATCACGCGGCCAGTGCCCTAAATACTACGAAAGACACTTCAATCCTCGCATGCGGAACCTCTGGCTTCCACCCAACGGCATATATCATTTCACTCTAGACCCGATTCATAGTCACCTTCAGTCTCGCTTTTGTTGCATCAAGGGGCAGTTCTTTACTCTCTTAAGTTTGAGCAACTTCGCTCCCTGACCCTCAAACACGCACTGCTCCTGAAGGTACGATATCCCGACATAGGTATTCTTCATATGCAGGACAGTAACTCGTTTCCATCTTGTACTCATTACCTTATTGTTGCTGGTCTCTCGTACAGTCGTGCTGCTTACTCCTCATTCGTCTTTCAGTTTAGTGCACCAGCTTTCCATCATCATACAAGCTTGTCTCCTCACAGCTTGGGTTTGCTGCATCAATCAAACTTTGGTCTGACGTTAGACCTTTTGGAGGCCGTTCTTCTAAATCTCAGTCTTTTTCTACGGACCTTATACCTTCAGCTTTCCTCCCCTCACCGGCTTGGGAATGTAAGCTTTCACCTGGTGTCTACTGGTCTCGCTCTCGAGAGGTTATATTGCACTTTCTCCGCGACAACATCACTGAGTCCCTTACCTCGTAGCGTTCCCAATGTCGATTTGGTCTTGGCGGGCCTTTAATCTAGCAGGATAGTCAACTTCTTTTCGATCAACTTCACTTGGACCACCACATCTATTACTGTTCCTCCGGTGTCTTGGGTTACTCATCTGTGAAGGCTAACATTGAGTATCAGATTCTCTTCATCGAACGTCAACCCCTTTTTCCTCAGCCCGCTGATAGTATATCTATCTACATCATGTCTCCTGAAAGAGACTCTCCCGAGGCAGACTACGACGCGAGTAGCAGTGCTTCTCAAGCTGGCGCGCTCGAGGACGATCTGGATACCCAGATAGAGGACAGCAACGAAATGGATAATGAAATCGACGTCTATGACCCTTACTCAATGCTGGAGGAAGCTCCGCCGGCACCTACGACGAACTATCCAAAGCTGTCTAACTATCGAGCGCCCCGCGTTAGTGAAGACCGCGACGAAAGAGTCCGGCATAGTCCCCTGCAGAAGAAGCGTACCGAGTCTCCACAGACTTCCCAAGGGCCAAGTCCAACACAGCGCTCACGGGAATCCACACGTCCTTTCAAGGCCACATCTCCTGCTGCAATAGACTCTCTAGGATCTGGTGTGCAGCAAGAAGGCTTACAGAACTTCACTCACGCACACTTCGCCATGACTAATGGTAGCCGGTCTCCAGTAATTAAGATGGAAGAGCAGGATGAAGATGTGTGTTTCATAAAAAGCAACCCTCTAGCAGAAGCCATCATCATATCAGACGACGAAGACATGGTCGAACCAATATCCGGCAATCGAATCATAGTCATTGACCCCGTTCAGGATCCATCAAGTGACCAGAAGGGAAGTCATTTATCCTCTCGGACAGAGTTCGTCAACATGGGCAACAGCATCTTGCGTACCCGAACAACGCAGCGAAAACCTACCAAAGCGCAGATAGAGACAATGAAGCAAGCGCAACAGATGCTTGCTAAGCAGTTCAACCCTAAATCCATGACAGGTGGAGCAGGCACAGTCTTCAAAGGTACAGCAGGCCAGGGCCATGTCAGACCAGGAGTTGTGCATGCGGTTAAGGAAGCCGATGCTGCAACCGCCATTGACGACGACGCTTGGATGCACGAAGAAATGGCTGATGATTCTGACGACTCTGTGAACTCTGTGATGTGAGCCTCTTTTTGACCGTTCTTCAGCCACGTCTAGCTTGCTGAAATCAATGATAGCATCTCCAAGCTGAAGCGGACGATTGCCGGAAAAGTCAAAAAGAATCAACCCGTCCTGCGAGAGGAAGTTGAGCTGATCAACGCAGAGAAGAAATGGGCAATTCGTAATAGAAGGCACCGTATTGACGTAACGTGTGTAGTCCTATTTATGCACTGGTATCTGATAAAGCTAAAATTTGTCACAGGCAGGAGGATAGCGGCGATCAAAACAGTATCTTTGTCCCTGAGGACGGAAATGAGCACAAAAGGCGAAAGTTGGCGCGTGATGCATCTCAAATATATCACAGCAATCACAATCCTGCACAATATGACCTCGACTTTGATACTACGGTCGATAAACCAGACAACAGTATTGCAGCGAATGAGACGAATGAATACCCTGCTGGGGAGCCAGAAGGGGAGCAGCAGCGTCCTATTGCCGAGGAGGAGCGCGTCACACAGGACCTGCTCATGGCTATAACCAAGGAGACTAACGGAGAATCGGAAAAGCAGAAGCCTAAGAAGAAGCGAGCCAGTGTAGCTAAGACTGCAAAGGAGGCACATCAGAAAAATCGAAGCAAGGTCAAAGTCACCAAAGCTCCAGGGATTCCGGAGACCAAGACCAAGGCGGCGAAGAAAACCAAGAGGAGCAAGACCTCGAAGTCCGCGTCAAATAAAGTTGCCGAGAAGAAGAAGACTGGAAAACGCGCCAGTGGCGGGTATGGAACGTCTGGAGATGGTTCAGCATTGCTCATGGACCTTCTACATGACAACGCGATTCGAAACCGGATGGCCCAAGGCGACTTAGGAGAAGCGCCAATTATTGGAGAGAAGAAGCACAAAGAACGTATGCTAAAGGAGCTGATAGCCTCTGTACCAACAGAGCACAAGCGTCATGTCACGAATGAGAAGAAGGATCTGCTTCAGGCGTCCAGGAACTTCGGTTTTGGGAAGGTCACGGCGAAAGAGGGCAAATGGTTGCTCAAGGTAATAATTTCACTCACCAGCGTTCCCGATACAGGTCTGATCACTTCGTCTGTAGGGCATGCGTAGTCCCTTATATCACCATCAACTTCTCGGAGCAGACTTTATGGTAAGACTTACTGTTTTGATAAATGGACATGGACGGTAAACTAAGTCTGTTGAGGTTGGCCGAGAGTGCGGTACCCTTGAACCGTTTGGGGGTTTACTAGCAGACGCTATGGGCCTAGGCAAGACTCTGCAACTACTGTGAGCGAACCTCTCATTGACACACGCTGGGTCTAACATGAAGCAGTGCCACTATGGTCGGCAACCCTCCTACTGCACAGGAAGCAAACGTTTCCAAGATTACTCTACTTGTCGTACCAAGTGGAGTCATTCGGCAATGGCAAGAAGAAATTGCACGGCATGTCGACGATAGAGTCTTCAAGAAGATCATGCATTACAAGGCTATCAAGGAAATCTCGCTCGAAATTCTGCAGGACTGTGACATACTCAGTGAGATCGAGTCATATCAAACCCTTTCCATCATCTTGTACTGATATCCGAACAGTCACAAGCTACGCAGAGGTCATGAACAGCTGTAAGTGTAATATAACTAGCCACAGATGGTCTTATCGCTTACATTGCTGTAGATCCGTGGCCTGACCAGGAGGAGATGGAGACCTTGACTGCGAGCACCGTTAGTCTGTTTCACTCTTTCCACTACTCAACAGTTAATGTCCGAATAGATTCCAGAGTGGAGGACAAGAAATTGGGAAAGTCGTGGGACACTTCACCGCTTGAGGTTCTACCGCGTAGTGAGTCTAGAAGCCAATGTTTGGTCGATAGAGATGAGACGGTGCTGACTTGTACAGGTGCTTGATGAAGCTCACGTAATCAGGAATTACAAAAGCCGTACCAGCATAGCCTGTGTAAATCTCAAAGCTGAGTGAGGATACCCCAATGTCTTCAAAGTCCGTTCTGCTGACCAACAGCTTGCGATGGGCCCTGACGGGGACACCAATCTTGAAGTAAGTGCTACAACTTTCAGAGAAACCTTTTCGTAACTGACTCGATTCTCCAGCCGCCTTGAGGAGCTTTATCCGGTAAGTCATATCTATGTTATAAGCTTTTCAGATTCTTGTAATGGCTAATCATTCAAAAGTACTTTCGCTTCCTCTCGGTCAACTATGCTTCAAATTTTCCCACGTTCAAGAAGGAGTTTTGTGATCCAAAATCGGAAGAATGTCAGAGACGTGTCCTGTCACTCTTATCCTATATGATGATCCGAAGAACTCTTCAGGACAAAATCTTCGACAGACCTATTGTTGAATTACCCAAGACTCATGCTGCAGTCAGAAAAATTGACTTTAGCAAGGAGGAGAGAGCTCTTTACCAGATCCTTGAGGATAGATTTCGTAGAGACTTCAATAGGTCAGTATAGTGCATAGCGCTCTGCAGTCTGCTAATTTCATCGGAAGCTACTTCGAAGCTGGCACAACCCAGAAAAACTACCGCAATGTAGTAGTGAAGCTTCTCCGGCTTCGACAATGCACGTCACACCCTTTTCTTCTTCGTGAGTAGGACTACACTATTTCCAGAGACAATTAACATGACCGCCATTAGGTCAAACGATCAGAGACATTTTCACTCTGGAGGATCTTCGGAACCTAGAAGCTAGACTAGCAAGCGCAAATATGGAGAAGAGGCCAATACACGATCGAATCGGACTCTGGGTAAAAGAAGCTGCCGCGGATAAAGAGGGAAGTCAAGGGAAGACACCGGATGTCAATACGCCTGCAGCATCCTTGGATTCTGATGGAGGATTCAACTTTGGGAAATCCAATTTTGGGGGGACGTTTGATTTTGCTAAGTACCTGTCCACCTTCAACGAGAAAGAGCTGCTATCTCGCTGTATCTGCGGGATCTGTGCTGATGTGGCGGATGAGCCTACAATCACTGATTGCAAACACGTCTTTTGCCGAGATTGCATTCAGGCGGAATGCAACAAGGCCGCAGCGCAGAGCAATTGGACAGAATGCCCTGTTTGCAGCTCAGCTTTTGACAGCGCTGTTCCTTTCGAAGAACTCAAGGCAAAACAAGATGCCTCTTCTCCCCCTTCGGAAGGAGACGGAAGTCAAACTGGGGGGAAGCGTCGCCGTAAAGGGAACAAACGTTCGTCTGATCCATGGTTGGATGTACCTGGGGAGATGTTGCCTTCAGCAAAGACAGTCGCGTTGAAACAACAAGTGCTGGAATGGCAAAAAGAGGCACCGGACGACAAGATTGTCATTTTTACGCAATTTCATCTGATGTGACCATCCCCTAACAACTATCCGCATATTTCCACAGCTTACAGACCATAGGGCTAGGATCATTGCCAAGATATGCGATGCCGAAGAGTGGCCGTATGTTCTAGTAAGATCTCCTGTTCCTGGCACTGAAAGATGTGTACTCATTACTCTCAGTATTTGGGAGACATGACCCCGCAAGCTCGGCACAAAGCCGTCCAGAGTTTCGGTGCTCCGGACTCGGAACTTAGGATAATGATCGCTGGACTCAAATGTGGTGGCCAAGGCCTCAATTTGACCATGGCAAACAGAGTCATCTCTATTGATCTATGGTGGAACCATAGTGTCGAGCTCCAGGCGTTTGGACGAGTCTTTAGGTGAGTCCTGCACCATTGTAAAGAGGTCGACTTGCTAACATGACATAGAATCGGGCAGCATAAAGAGACTCAACTCACTCGACTAGTTGTGAGAAACACGGTGGACGATCGCTTGCTGAAGATGCAAGAAGACAAGCTAAAAGTGTATGATTTCATCTATAAGTGGCTTACCTACCGTACCTAACCTATATAGTGTCGACGGAGTGATGTCAGACGATGGCCATATGGTGAAGTCCCTCAGCGTGGAAGATCTGGCGAGTCTGTTCGGGTTCCTGACCCGTGACGCGAACGGAAATCCGGTGCTACAGCCGCACCAGGATGAGGAAGCGCCGGGGGACGATCCGGCTGAGCCTTCCCAAGCTGGGTGATGTCCTACAGGTGTTCTCGGGCCTCATTGCTGTCTTTTGGCGCTCAGATTGTACTTAGGCGTTACTAATCCGAGGGTCCCTCTACCACTCTCCTTGATTAGCTGCTAATTTCCACCATGGGTTCATGATGGCTTTCTTTGATAGTACTGGCGGTCCCCTAAATACCATTTCCTCTATACGTTACTCAGCGATGATGATACGGTCGGAGGATCCCCAGCACTCTACCCCAGTCTTATCGAACCGGCCCTAGATTTGATTGTCGGGACCACTGGAGAACCCCTGAACCAGAAAATTGCACCTACACTTTTCCCCAACAGTCAGAGAGAACAATGAACTATGTCTCATTCATTTTCTGGTTGAGCTCCTAGAGTGACTCCCTGACTCGTGAGATGGCTTGATCTCAATGACTGTGCCAAGCAACTGAGATGGGAATGGACTGTGACTCTGTATAAAGGGAATAGGGGAGTGATCCATTGTAGGTACTTGATATCTGTGCTGAACATCAGTCAACAGATAGTACAGTGCAAAGGTTCAGTGCTGCATCATCGCATTTGCTGCGCAGGGAGCGAGTTTGTTGTCAGTGTTGTACATCAAATGCTAGTGGAGCAGGTTCTAACATTGCCAAATGGCAAACGAATGCTAAGGTACCTTTGCTTTTTATAACGAGCACCAATCCCAACTCACACAGCCAATCTCTGAGCTGGCATCTACCTATCATTCGTGACATTATTTGATGTGCAGCCAACAAGTTAAGGTACTTTGTACCTAGTTGTGAATGTGCGGTGTCGGTGTAACTTGCTTTGTGTCTTTTACCCCACCTTAGCCTTGTCCTCATCACTTACATCTCACCTTCAACTTTTGCACACTCTTGGGACGACTGCCTACCTTACGTGCTAGATGGGTGTTTGTTCTTACGCTAGTTAGATTTGTGAAAGAAGGATCGACCCCTTTCAAGATTCATCACAGGTGTCTTCTGCCCAATTTACGAGCTTCTACGGTGAGGGTCCAGTTCGTGTGACAAGGCAGCGCTCCTTGCTCGTCCACACTGATTATGTCTGGACGCGGCTCTGGTCGTGGCCGAGGCCGTGGAGGGCCTGACGATGGAGGAGGTAGAGGTAGAGGTGGAGATAGAGGCGGAAGAGGCGGAGGAGGCGGTAGAGGTGGAGGTGGAGATAGAGGTGGAGATAGAGGTGGCTTTCGTGGCCGTGGCCGTGGAGGTGGAGGTGGTTACAGTGGAGGAGACCTGCTTTTCAAGTAGGCGTCGACTGCTTGCATCCCTACGCCATCACTGACAGCTTGCCTGTAGGCCGGAAGAAGGTACTGCGCCTCCCTCTCCGGAGGTGACGAAAGCAGAAAACGCCCTCGTTGAGTCCAATAAGGGACTTTCATTGCAGAAGCTATCGTTGTCCTCGGGAGGGTCTCTTCCTAAGCGACCTGGCTATGGGACCATGGGGGCCAAGATCGTCCTACGTGTCAACTGGTTCCATGTCCTCCCCAGACCAACCCAAGCTCTATACCGCTATAGTATCGACATCCAGCCAGAAGAGACGATAAAACGCAAGCAACGTCAGATCTTCGCACTACTGCTTGAGGACCCCACCTTTGCATCCGTTAGGGACAGCGTTGCAACAGATTACCGTTCCAACCTTGTTTCTGCTAAAGATATCAGTCTAGGACCTGACGGTCGGAAGGTAGTCCAGATCACTTATCGAGAGAGTGATGGAGAGGTACTACCCAACGCGAAGACCTACAATATCAAAATCCAGAAGTCGCGGACGATAACCCTCTCCGAGCTCATGGACTATCTTTCTTCTACTTCTGCTGATGCTCACTACGAAGGCCATGATGAAGCAGTCCAGGCGCTGAACATTGTCATGGCCCGGAAAGCCTCCATGACCCCTAATGTTGTAGCCGTGGGGCAGAACAAGTTTTACAATGTTGGGCCTCAGGCTGTGTTTTCCAATCTTGGAGGTGGTCTTATCGCACTCAAAGGCTACTATGCCAGCGTCCGTACCGCGACTCTTCGAATGATGGTTAACCTCAACGTCTGCACTGCCGCCTTCTACAAACCTGGCTCACTTTTGGAATGTATGAGGGAGTTCAGGGATATGGATAGGACAGAAGAAGCTTTAGACAAGTTTGTCAAGAAGCTCCGCGTCGAGACTAACTACCTTAAAAAGAAGGGTGTTCCATCACCAAGAGTGAAAACCATTTGTGGTCTCGCCCCTCCCCCCGGCAAAGGCCTCGATGCGCAAAAATACAAGTTTCAATGCGAAGAGCTTGGTGGTATGGTCACTGTCGAAGATTTCTTCAAACGCAGTAAGTCTATTGCCCTTAGGTCCCGCTTCCGCCAGTTTCCGCTGCCATCTGTTTCCGCCAGCTGAAGTCTAAATTATAAGAACATGGAATCACGCTCAAAACCCCTCAAGCGCCTGTGGTCAACGTTGGCACCGTCGAGAAACCTGTGATGATACCTCCTGAGCTTTGCACAATCCTCCAGGGCCAAGTGGCAGGAAGACAGTTGCTTGGAAATCAGTCACAAGAGATGCTTCGAGTTGCCTGCCGTAAACCTGCAGATAACGCCCGATTGATCGTAGGTGAGGGAGCCGCACTTGTGGGCTTGACACAAGGCAATCAAAACCCGCTTGTGAGTCGTGGAAGATCTGATCCGTGATGGCTGTAGCTAACTTTGTGAGAAGGCTGCTTTCGGACTCCGAGTTGAAGCGAAGATGCTCACTGTCGATGGTCGGATACTGGCCGCACCTACTGTCAAGTATAAGAATGGCAACGCCACCACGGCGAGAGGTTCTTGGAATATGATCAACAAGACCTTCGTTACCCCTTCAGCTATTCGAAACTGGTCGTTCTTGCGGTTGAGATTTTCCTCCGGGGATCGCTTCCAGGGTGCCCTACCCGACCTTGTTAGGACTTTCAAAGGGGCCTTGACTGCTGTGGGTTTGCAAGCGGACAACCCTTCACCTGCAAACGGTTTCACCGCCATCCTGAATGACAAGATACTTGACAGGACTGAGAGCGACAACAAGATGAGAGAGTCGATTGATACGACGCTGCAGGAAATCCAGAAGAGGGGTGTAACGATGCTCTTGGTGATTCTACCAATCGAAAGACCGTTCATATACGCAAGTGTCAAGTACTTTGCTGACACGCGATACGGTATCCACACGGTGTGTGTCTTGGACCACAAGCTTGCGAAAGAAGCCCGTCAAGATCAATACATGGCGAACGTCGCTCTTAAGTTCAACCTCAAGAGAGGAGGCGTCAATCAGACCCTTCCTGATGACAAGCTCGGAATCCTCCAGAATGGGAAGACTATGGTTGTTGGCATCGACGTCACCCATCCTTCCCCTGATAGCGTCAAAGGTGCTCCCAGCATCGTTGGTGTGGTGGCCAGTGTCGACAATAAGCTTGGGCAATGGCCTGCAAGCATCCGTATTCAAGAGGGACGGAAGGAGATGGTCTTGGAGCTGACAGAGATGGTGGTCGAACGTCTTAAGATGTGGCGCAAGAAGAACAAGGACGCCTTACCAGAACGAATCTTAGTTTATCGCGACGGAGTGTCGGAAGGCCAGTATGACATCGTGCTTCGGGACGAGCTGCCGTCCTTCTACAAAGCTGTCGAGAAACTGTATCCTGCCAAGGGCCCAAAACCGAAGATATCCATTATCATCGTCGGAAAGAGACATCACACTAGATTCTATCCGACCAAGGAAGAGGATGCGGACCAGGGTGGGAATACTAAGAATGGGACTGTCGTTGACAGAGGCATCACAAAGTATTGGGAGTTTTACTTGCAGGCGCACACAGGCTTGCAAGGAACAGTCCGGCCAGCCCATTACGTGGTAATCCATGACGAGATTGGTTTGGGTGTGGATGGGCTGGAACAGTTGGTAAGTGCTCTGATGGCCGATCCTTGAACTTCAGCACTGACGTGTCGCGTCAGACTCACAATCTTTGTTACCTCTTCGGCCGTGCCACCAAATCGGTGTCAATTTGCCCGCCGGCTTACTATGCAGACCTTCTCTGCGAGCGCGGCAGACAGTACCTGCACAGCACCATGAGCGGGGGAGGGAAGGCATTCGACATCAACCGAGCGGAGTGGACCAGAGACGTTCATCCCACACTCATGGAGAGCATGTTTTACATTTGATTCTTGACTACAGCGTGACGGGCCAGCGGCATAGCACTCTTTGAGATGTCTCTACGGTACGAATGACGAGTATGATGGTAATGAGGTTATGACGGACAGGGCAGATTGGGCAGAACAGTTGCGAGTAAAAGTCAATGATATTTCATTCATTCAAAACGACCATCTGCGTCATGTGTTCGTGTGTCCAAGCAGGTGGTCATGCAGCCGTGCAGCGAAAGGGGCAAGTACTAGTAGTATATCACTGTACAGGTAAGGAGGTGAAGGTAATGAAGAGAGGATGCAATTTCCCCCCTTTTTCAACGAAGAATGAACACGGGATTCCGCATCTTGATGATGGTATAGGTTGCAGCGGAGAAGGAACTTCCACGGGCCCAATAGCCTCTTACGCGTATGTGCATCTATAGCCCTGAGACAGACCTGTGATGATGCTGATGCCAATGTTGATGCCATTGTTGATGCCATTGTTGATGTTATCCTTATAAATCTGTGACATCACCGCGGAGGTCTTATCGATAAACTTCATGGTCATCATCATAGATCTGCATACCTAGCTGAGGCTTTGACTTAGGCCCAACACAGACCGTACCTATACTTACCAGGTAAGGTACTCATAACCTTTACCTTTACCTTTCACTAAGGTAGGGATGAGCACAGATGTTCCTGTATTGTACCGGTCGAGGCAAGAGAAGGTAGGTAGGTAGGTAATTTATTCCGCCCGGAGGCACTACGCCTAAAGGGCTCTAGCGCTATCATCCTGTCAAAACTATTGCTATGTCCATGTCCCACGAAAAGCCCTTGCTGAAACGTCTTTTC
>JAABUU010000732.1_pt1 | contig 68277 bp, 60 predicted proteins | sample 5559301 | NCBI WGS metagenome assembly JAABUU01 (sample SAMN10711884, study PRJNA513360) | rock metagenome | isolation source: Antarctica rocks | place: Antarctica: Victoria Land, Richard Nunatak white
GTGCAGGTGTAAACCCGCTGGGCGGCGATCAAGAACTGGATGTAGTCCACATCGGAGACTTTGGGCGCGTTCATCACACGCAGTATGAACGCTCTGAACCAAAACCGTCAACTGCGTAAGTCCTAACACCTTAACCTTTTGTCTCATCTAAGGGGCTCACTCCACACCAAAGTCATCCACATACACCAAAGTCATCCATCGATGCGCCCCGACACATCCGCCGGAGCGGCGCTTGACATTCGTGGCCTGAGCCAGTACAATAGGCGTGTTTTAGCACTCGCGCCCCGCGAGTGCCAACGGAGTCGCAGAAACTCGTCACGAAGAGGAGACAACACAGATGGCAGTTAACTTCCGGCCCCTGTCGGACAAAGTATTGGTCAAGCCCAGCGACGCCGAGACGCAGTCCAGCGGCGGCATCTTCCTGCCCGATTCGGCCCAGCAGAAGCCCCAGGAGGGCGAGGTGGTCGCCGCCGGTCCGGGCCGCGTCCTCGAAGACGGCTCGCGCTCGACCCTGGCCGTGGCCGTGGGCGACAAGGTGATCTATTCCAAGTACGGCGGCACCGAGCTGAAGCTTGAGGGCCAGGAGTACATGATTCTGGACGAAGACCAGATCTACGCGGTGCGGAGCTAGTTCATAACGGCAGGGGTGAACACCAGGTCTGCCCCTACGCTTGCAGAGGAGAATCAACACACATGGCAGCCAAAACACTGCTTTTCGATGAAGAAGCCCGCCGCGCGCTTGAGCGCGGTGCCAACGCCGTCGCCAATGCCGTCAAGGTGACTCTGGGGCCGAAGGGCCGCAACGTCGTCCTGGACAAGAAGTGGGGCAGCCCGACCATCACCAAGGACGGCGTCACCGTCGCCAAGGAGATCGAGCTGGATGACCCCTACGAGAACATGGGCGCGCAATTGGTCCGCGAAGTCGCCTCGAAGACAAACGACGTGGCCGGCGACGGGACGACCACCGCGACCGTGCTGGCCCAGGCCATCGTCAACGAGGGCCTGCGCTACGTGGCAGCGGGCGGCAACCCCATCGCCCTGCGGCGCGGCATCGAGCTGGCCGTCGAGAAGGCCGTCGAGGAGCTGAAGACCCGCAAGATCGACGTCACCGACAAGGCCAGCATCGCCCAGGTCGCATCCATCTCGGGCAACGACCCTGAGATCGGCGACCTGATCGCCGAGGCGCTGGACAAGGTCGGCAAGGACGGCGTCATCACGGTCGAGGAGAGCAAGGGCACCGACACGACGATGGACGTGGTCGAGGGCTTGCAGTTCGACAAGGGCTTCATCTCGCCCTACTTCGTCACCGACCCCGAGCGCCAGGAAGCGACGCTGGAGAACCCGCTGATCCTGCTGCACGAGAAGAAGATTTCGAGCGCCCAGGACCTGATCCCGCTGCTGGAGAAGATCTCGCAGTCGCGCCGGCCTCTGCTGATCATCGCCGAGGACGTGGACGGCGAGGCGCTGGCGACCCTGGTGGTCAACAAGCTGCGCGGCATCCTGAACGTCGTCGCGGTCAAGGCACCCGGCTTCGGCGACCGCCGCAAGGCCATGATGGAGGACATCGGCGTCCTGACCGGTGCCAAGTTCATCACCGAGGATTTGGGCCTGAAGCTGGACGGCGTGGACGTGACCGACATGGGCACGGCCAAAAAGGTCGTCGTTACCAAAGAGGACACCACCGTGGTCGAGGGCGGCGGCCAGACCGACGCCGTGAAGGGCCGGATCGAGCAGATCCGCCGCCAGATCGAGAACACGGACAGCTCCTACGACAAAGAGAAGCTGCAAGAGCGGCTCGCCAAGCTGGCCGGCGGCGTCGCCGTCATCCAGGTCGGCGCGGCCACCGAGACCGCCCTGAAAGAGAAGAAGCACCGCTTCGAGGACGCCCTCTCGGCGACCCGCGCGGCGGTGGAAGAGGGCATCGTGGCCGGCGGCGGCGCGACCCTGGTCTCGATCATCCCGACGCTGGACAGCCTCAACCTCGAAGGCGACGAGCGGGTCGGCCTGAACATCGTCCGCCGCGCTTTGGAAGAGCCGCTGCGCCAGATCGCCGCGAACGCGGGCCTCGAAGGCTCGGTCGTGGTGCAGAAGGTCAAGACCCTGCCCCAGGGCCACGGCCTGAACGCCCTGACCGAGGAGTATGTGGACCTGGTCGCCGCAGGCATCGTGGACCCGGTCAAGGTCACCCGCTCGGCCTTGCAGAACGCCGCGTCCATCGCGGGCATGATCCTTTCGACCAATTCGCTGATCGTCGAGAAGAAGGAAAAGAGCAAGGGCGGCGGCGGCCACGACGACGACGACTACTAGACCTTTGGGTTGGTAAACGCAGACAAAAAAGGGCCACGGCATAAGCCGCGGCCCTTTTGTTGTTTCTGTGTCACTTCATCCGCCGGTACGGCCTTGCGGCAGCATTCGGATGTTCTTCATGGTCAGGTAAAGGTGCCGTCCTGCCTTGTTCAGCGGCTGGAAGCCATGTTTTTCGTAAAATGCTTGCGCCGCTTCATCAAAGGCATCCACAACGACGGCAGCGGCGGCAACGCTGTCAGCATGACGGCGGGCGGTGTTGAGGGCATGCAGCAGCAAGTCTCTACCCAGCCCTTCGCCCTGTCGTTGCTTGTCAACGGCTAGTCGCGCCAGCAGAACGGCTGGGATCGGGTATTGCGGCAAGCCCGCGCTCTGGGGATACTCTTCAAAATCGATCGTGGAAGAGGAAAGCGTATAGTAGCCCCAAACCCGGCTCCGGCCTTCTTCCACGAGGACGTAGGTGCGGCCCATGTCCTGGCCCTGGTTCTGCCGGGCGGAACGAAGAAGGTACTGGTTCAGGCTCGGAATGCCGCAGTCGAAGTCACGGCGGTCGTGGCTCTTCGTCAGCATCTGGAACTCAAGCAATGCGGACCTCCCTGCCGAGTCATACTACGGATGATACCGCTTATTGAACTCACGGGCGGCTTCCACCAAAAGTTGACTTGGCCCTTCTTCAGAGGTGAGCGCTTGCAGGAAGCGGTCACGGTCTGCATTGTTCAGCGTAATTCGGCACTGTTTTTCCAAGACAGCTTGCGCCTCGGCCACCAAAGTTGCGCTGGCAAAATGCGTCGTCGTAACGCCCAGAGCCTCTGCGGCCTGCTCGATGATCTTTTTGACATCGGGCCGAACGCGCAGGTCAAGGCGGGTTGTCTTCCGGGCTTCAGTCTGAGGCGTTGCAGACATTACTTCTCCTCGATATCTCTCTGGAATATCTCTTTCCGAATTATACCTCGCGTGCGGCAAATAGCCGTACATCTTGATGGGTTTCTTGCAGAACGCAGCGTCCATCGCGGGCATGATCCCCTTGACCATTTCGCTGATCGTCGAGAAGAAGGAAAAAACGAGGGCCGCAGCGTAAGCCGCGGCCCTTCTTTTTGTGCATCGCCTGTGGAAACTCCGGCCGGGGCGAGTCAGGCCGCGATCTGGTACTCGGTTTTCGTCTCCATCATGCCGAGAAACGCCCCGACGATCTCGGGGTCGAAGTGGGTGCCTGACAAGGAATGGATGTGTGCCCGGACGCGCTCCTCGGGCCACGCCCGGCGGTAGGGGCGGTCCGAGCGGAGGGCGTCCCAGACGTCCACCACGGCGAAAATGCGCGCGGACAGGGGGATGTCCTCGCGCTGAAGCCCGCGCGGGTATCCCCCGCCGCCCCACTGCTCGTGGTAGCAGTAGGGGATATCCAGCGCAGGATGCAGGAACACGATGGGGTGGAGCATCTCCAGCGCATACAGGGGATGCCAGCGCATGGTGTCCCACTCGTCGTCGTCGAGCGGGCCGCTCTTCAGGAGGATACGGTCGGGGACGCCCATCTTGCCGATGTCGTGCATCAGTGCCCCGCGCCGGATGTGCAGCAGGTCGTCGTCAGCAATCCCCAGGGTCCGGGCCAGGCGCAGCGTGATGTCGGTGACGCGCTGGCTGTGGCCTTTGGTCTCGTTGTCGCGCAGGTCCAGCGCCCGGCTCCACCCTTCGATGGTGGCGTCATAGGCCGCCTGGAGCCTCTGGTTGGCCTCGGCCAGCTCCCCCGTCCGCTCCGCCACCCGCCTTTCCAGGCCGTCTCGGGCGGATCGCAGCGCCTCCCTCTGCGTGAAGAAGTCCCCCATCAGCCGCGCGAGCGTCCCGAACTCGGCCCCGTCGGCTTTCAATTGAGTCAGAGGCTCCTGGCTCTCTGCCGTCAGGGCGCGTGACAGCCGCCCCAGCGGCAGGCTGACCCAGCGCAAAAGACAGATCGATACCGCTGCCAGGAGCAGCAGGGAGAAGGTGCCCAGAAGGGTCATCTCCCGCACGGCGGACCGCCGGAGCAGGGCCGCTGCGGGGTCATCGCTGACCAGTTCCAGGCGGGCGAGCGGCGCACCGTCCCAGCCGGGGCAAGCCTGGAGGAAGCGCATCCGGCTGCCGCCCCCCGTCATACCCTGAGCGGTCTCTTCCTGCCGTGCGGTGCCGAGCATTCGGACGCGTGCGCCGGTCAGCCCGGACAGCTCACCGAGATAATCGCGGTCCCAGAGCCGGCCAACCAGGAAGTATCCTCTGGCCGGGCCGATGTGTGCGACATCACTGGAACCGTGGATGGATGCCGAGCGCAGCTCCAGAAGGCCATCCGGCGTTTGAAGGAAGAAATGCGAGTACGGCCCCTGCCGCAAGATGCGCCGGATCGCGCCTCGGGGGAGCGGCAGCATTTTGAGATGATGGGCACCGCTGCTGACGCTGCCGTAGATGGCATTCATGTTCGGGTCGAAGACCCACGACCCGTCCGCGTCGAACGTTACGCGGGCCGTGTCGATGTTCTGCTTCCCCCAGACGGTGTCACGGGTGTGGACGAACGTGACCATCTCGTCCCAGTAGCTGTTGTCGAAGGCCATCATCTTCAGCGGGTGCGCGCGCAGGGTCAGCAGGCGGTCGTAAAACATGGACCGCTCGCCCTGGGTGTGCCGGGACAGCACCTTCGCCTCGTGCCGGTCAAGGTCCAGCAGGCCGCAGGCGACACCGATGAACGCCAGCGTGAGGGAGGCCAGAAGCAGCAGAACCCGTGTGCGAACCGGCATTTTTTTGAGTTTGTGCGCGTTCATAACCCCACACCTCTGTCGGCCTACGATTGGATTAATCGGTTGGTGCGGGGCCATTCTTTAGAAAAAAATCGCCTTCCCGTCCGCAACGCAGGGGCAGGAGAAAGCCCGGCTGGTGACGAATGGGGCGGCATGCGCGTGACGCTGCCACAGGGATGCTGGACGCGGTCTTTCACAGGAGAACATGCCCCATGCCTCGAAGCCTTGCGCCCCGCCTCCGTGGCCCGGCGGCGGTCCTGATCACGGCGGCCCTGCTCTGCCCCGCTCAGGCACAGATGCCCGCACCTATCCCGCCCGCAAAACCTGCCCCTGTCGCACAGCCCCCTTCAGCGCCGGCTCCGGTCGCGCCGCCGCCGCAGATGATCTCCATGCAGCATCAGCCGGTGCCCGGATCCCCCTCCGTCGCCGAACAGTTCTCGCAGGCGCTCAACAACCGGGACCTGGCGAAAGCTACCAGCCTGCTGCACGCGGACCCGGTGCTGGCGAAGACGCCGCTGCCCGACGGCACTCCGCCTCTGGTCATGGCCCTTCGCAATTACTACGGCTATGACAACGCCGGCAAGCAGCTCGTCGAGCTGCTGCTCGGCGACGGCGCGGACGTCAACAAGGCGGACCGCTCCGGGACGACCCCGCTGCAAGCGCTGCTGGCGCGCGGCTCCGATGTCGGGGGCATGGCGCTCCTGCTGCTCGACAAAGGGGCCGACCCGAAGGCGCTCAACGCGGAGGGGAAGAACGCGCTGCACCTGGCGGTCGAGGGCGGCGACCTGGGCACGGTGAAGCTGCTGCTCAGCCGCAGCGTCGACGTCAACGCCCGCACCCGGACGGGCGACACGCCGCTGCACCTCGCGATCAGCCGCCAGAACCAGGACATGATCGACGCGCTGCTGAACGCCGGGGCGAACGTCAACCTGCGGAACAACCGGGGCGACATGCCCATCCACCTCGCCATGCGCCTGACCGCCTTGCAGCCCGCTGATGCCGTCCAAACCCGCTTCGGGTCGTTCGGACGCGGCCAGCGCCAAGATAAAACCCGTGGGAACCCGCTGCTCGTGCCGCAGCTTCTGGACCGCGGCGCACAGATCAACGCGCGCGACCAGTCGGGCATGACGCCGCTGCTGTTCGCCCTCGTCAACCGGGACAAGATCAACCAGGCCGTCCTGCTCCAGCACCACGCCGCCCTGGACACGCTGACGGCGGTGTTCAACGCCGCCGCCACCGACAATGCCGCCGTGCTGGCCCGGTTCGTCAAGGCGCTGCCGGACCTCAAAGACCTGCGCGCGCCGAACGGGGCGACGGCGCTCCATGTCGCCGCGCTCTGGGACGCGCCCGCGGCGACTCGCCTGCTGCTCCGCAGCGGCCTGGAGGTCAGCACGCGGGACGCGGCGGGCGAGTCGCCACTCCACTACGCCTGCTGGTTCCCGGAGAACAGCCCGCTGGTCAGCCTGCTGCTCGCCGCCGGGGCGAACATCAACTCGGAAGACGCTTTCGACGAGACGCCGCTGCACCTGGCCGTCCACGCGAAGTCGCCCGACCTGACGCGCCTGCTGCTGACGCGCAAGGCCGCCCCGGACCAGCCCAACAACTCCGGCCTGACGCCTCTGGCTCTCGCGGTAAGCAGCGGCAGCGCGGACATCGCCACCCTCCTTTTGAACGCCGGGGCGGACCCCAATGCCTCGTCCCCCCGGTACGGGAACAGCCTCCTGGGCCAGGCGATTCAAAGCCGGAGCGTCGCCCTGGTCACGCTGCTGATCGCCAAGGGGGCCGACGTCAATCGCGTGTCCGAGAACAGCGAGCAAAGCCCGCTGATGCTGGCAGTCCAATCCGACGACAAGGACATGGTGACGCTCCTGCTCGACAAGGGGGCAGACGTCAGCTACAAGAGCCGCTACGGCCAGTCGGTGCTGAGCATGGCGCGCAGCTACAACAACAGCGGCATCGCCGACCTGCTGAAGCAGCACGGGGCCAAATAAGCGCCTGCATTACGACGAGCAAAGGGCCACGGCTTACGCCGCGGCCCTGATTTCTGTTATGTTGTCATGTGCGGAAAGCGCCGGGTGCCGGGCTACGGTGCGACCACCGTGACCGTCTGAGTGGCCGAATTGCCGGCCTGGTCCAGCGTCTCCACGGTGATCTTGTGGCTGCCGGCGGCGAGGCCGGGGAGCGTCAGCGTGAAGGCCTCGGAGGGCGAGTCGAACAGGCCGTCGGATGCGGCGGCGGCCACGGAGTCGCCGCCGTCGGCCTTGCCCTGGACGGCCTTGACGAAGGCCAGGCCCGTGGCCGCCGTGCCCGTGAGCGTGACCGTGGAGGTGCCGTCGGGGGCGGCGGGCGAGACAGCCGGCACTCCCAGCGTCAGCGTCGGCTTGGCGTTGGCGATCAGGAACGGGGCCGAGACGGCCTTGGCGGTCAGCGACCCGTCGGGGTTGCTGGGCCGGTCGCTGGCGACGACGCGGATCTGGTAGGTGCCGTCGGGTACCTCGGTCGTGTCCCACGAGAAGGACGTTTCCTTCAGGCCCGTCGCGCCCTGGGTGGTGTTGTTCCTGGCCGTGTCCCCGGCGACCTCGGTGTCTGCGGCGTCCGATTTGAGCTGGGCCGCAATCCGGGCACGGATGGCCGGCGGGATGTTCTTCAACTTGTCCAGGCTCGCTTTCGACTCGGCGGCGCGAGCCGAGGCGTCTTTGGCCTTGGCCGTGGCGGGCGTGGCGCGCTTCTTGATCGGGGTCCAGGTCGCGCCGCCGTCGGACGAGTACGCGACATCGTAGGCCAGCGTGTCTTTGTCGGGGTCGCTGCCCGACCACTGGAGCAGGGCGGCGTGGGAAACGGCGTCGCCGCCGACAGGCTTGGACACGCTCACGGTCGGGGGCCGGTTGCGGGGCAGGTAGTAGAGCGAGACGCCGCGCAGCTTCGGGACCGAGCCGGCCCCGCTCATCACCGCCTGGTACTGGATAAAGCGCGCGGGCGGCGACTGGACCGTCTGGCCGGTGGGATTGGTCAGGGGGGCGGACCAGGCGCTCCACGTCTCGTCGGGCCGCTCCACGTCGCCCGACCGCGTCTGGAGGCCGAGCGACGACCCGGCGGGCGTGTCCGCCGTCCAGGCCAGCGTCCCCCACTGCGCGCGCAGCCCGGCGTCATGCACGGTGCTCTGGAACAGGCCTTGCAGCCCGCCCCCCGGTGCGGCGTCGGCCCCGATCTTGTAGACGCTGCCGACGCTGCCCGTGCCGGCGTAGACCGCGCTGGTTGCGGGGTCCAGGGCGAGGCTCAAAAACTGCTCGTCACCCGTGGCCGTGGAGAACGACTGCGTGGTCTCGTCCGGGTTGATCTTCGTGACCGTGCCGCCGTTGACAGCGTACACGGCCCCGTCGGCGTCTAGTTTGAGGCTCAAGACGCCCGCTGCGGCCCGCCCGAGCAGCCGCCTGGCCGACCCGTCGGGGCTGATTTTATACACCGTCCCGGTCGGCGTCGTCCCGGCGTAGACACTGCCGTCCGCGCCCACGGCCAGCGCGGAGATGTTCGGCTCGGGCGCGTCATAGAAGACCCGGCTCTGCCCATCCGGCGTGATCTTGTAGACGATCCCGTCCGGTCCCGACCCCGCGTACACGTTGCCGTCCTTGTCGGCGGCGAGCGAGAGAATGTTGGCTTCGGGTGAAATAAACCAGGTTGACGCGACACTTGACAAAGCAGCCCCCGGCTTAAGAACCTCTACGGCCAGGCTTCTACCCGTGACGTGGCTGTCTGGGTCAACATTGTACACGCGGCCTGTACCGCCGCCTGTGGCGACGTACAGCTTGTGCTGCCCGGAAGCCAGGGCCGTGACATACTTCTCCTGCGTCGTAAATAGTTTAGCGCCTTTGCCGTCCGGCCCGACCCTGAACACCTGGCCGTGGGGGGCAGTCCCAGCGTAGAGCATGCCGTCGCTGTCCAGCGCCAGCGAGGTTACTTCCAGCTCGCCGGTCTTGAAGAACGGGGCGGGCTTGCCGCTCGCATCCATCTTATAGATCATGCCGCCGTCGCCCGTCGCGAGGTAGACGCTGCCCTTGCCGTCGGGCTGCATGGCCCAGACATAGTTTTCGGTCGTGTCGGCGATCTTTTGCAAGGACGGCGACAGGCGCACGTCGCCCAGGCTGGTCACGGCGACGTTCTTCAGCGTCCCCGCCGTGAAGTCGGCCGGCGTGTTCTGACGCCAGACGGACGGCAGGCGGCCCACGGGCTTGATGGCGGCGGCGGTGGAAGTGTCAGTGGCGGCTGCTGTGTCCGTGGCTGTGGGCGCTGCCGGGGGCGCAATGGGGGTGACCGTGGGCGCGGACGGCGTGACTGTGATCGCCGAGACGGTCACGGAGGTCGAAGTCATCCTTGCTGCGGCGGGCGCTTGCGCGCCGGACGCGAGGGCGTCGAACTCGGTCGGCAGGAGCATCATGGCCGCGTCGCCGCTTTCCGTGCCGTCCTGAGAGAGCGCGGTCGTCGGGGCGTCACCGCCCGACGCCGGCGGGGCTGCTGCGGCAGCCGTGGATGGAGGCTCGGCGGCCGGGGCGGGGTGGGGCGACTCGGACTGGCTCTTGCGGCGGACCATGATGCTCAGGGTCTGGCTGCCGGACACGATGTAGGGGACCGCCTGCGTGACCTTGACCTCGTCGCGCGTGGTCTTGACGCCCGTGGTGCGCGTGGACTGCATGACCGAGGCCAGCGTGGGCGGCAAACCGGATAGTTTCTCGCCCTGGATCGTGACCGCCGAGGTCGGCAGCAGGAGGCGGGCGACCAACTCGTTGTTGCGCGGCTTCTCCGTGAAGTTCTTGACCAACTGCGCGACGTTCGCCGCCGTGCCCGTCGGCTCGGACGAGCGGACCTGGATCAGGCCGCCGAGCAGGCTTACGACGCCGCCCCCCGAGCCGCCGCCCGCGACCGAGAGCGGGAGGCTGCCGTCGGGCGTGTTCAGAGGGATTTTGACCGAGACCGTGCGGGTGTACAGAGGCCGCTTGTAGGGCTTCAGCACGACGCCGACGTCCACGGTGTCGCCGGGCGCGAAGTGGGACTGCTTGACGAACAGGTGGTCGATCTCAGCCGTGTCGTGCCGGTTCTGGATCGTGACCGCCATCTTGACGCTCTTGACGGCCAGGGGGTAGAACGGGTTGGACGACAGCAGCCCCATGAGGTTGTCCAGGTCGCCGATGGCGGTCTGGTCGATGCTCAGGGCGTCGTAAAAGACGTTGGTGCGCCGAACGTGCCCGATTTCTTCCACGTCCACGTCCATCGAGACCTGGGCGACCGAGTCGCCCGGCTGGCCGTGGACCTGCGCGATGGCGGCGTCGGCGACCTGGGAGATGAACTGCCCGGTGAGCAGGGGGTGGTTGATGATGCGGACGTGGAAGTCCTTGCGACGGTGGATGGACTCGTCGTTGACCGACACGGTCATGGGCACCATCTGGGGCAGCGTCCCGATGACGCCGCCGACCGCGAAGGGCCGGTCCTGGAAGATGCGCCCGACGGTCTTGATCGGCGAGCCGATCTTGATCGAGTCCTGATACGAGGGGAAGATGCTGACGACGTAGGCCGTGGTCAGGGCGGCGTCGATGGGGCCGAGGCTGGTGAACGGGTGTCCGAACAGCAGCAGCCGGTTGCCGTCGCGGTAGGTCACCGTGCCAGTCGCCGTCAGGTCCACGTCGCCCTGCACCAGCGAGACGCCGACGGCGGAGCCGGGGACCAGGGACGCGCCCCGCGCCAGTGGGTTGGTATTCGTGTCCACTCCGCCCGCGCCGCCACCCGCCAGCACCGAGAAGTGGTAGGGGGCCAGCGTACCGTTCAGGTGGGCGTTGAGCCGGGCGATGGAGCGCGCGCTCAGGCCGCTGGCGACGACCGGCAGGTCGAGCGGCTGGAACTGCGAGTAGCCCTGGGCCGCTAAGTCCGCGCTCAGGCCGGTCTGGGAGGGGGGCGCGGCGCTCATGCCGGACGGCTTTTTGGGCAGGTCCGTGCTCCACGAGTCGAACATGTCTTCAATCGGCGTCGCCAGCGCGATGGGGTCGCGGGCAAACTGCGTGCCGGGGATGCCCATGGAGATGGCTCCGACGAGCCGCCCGTTGATGTAGATCGGGCTGCCGCTCATGCCGTGCGCGATGCCCAGGGCGCGCGTGACGGGCGGCCCGTCCAGCGCCCGAAACAGAATATAGTCTTTGCCCTCGTTGAACTTGGCGACGACGCCCAAGATCTCAATGCCGAAGCGCTCGATCTTGGTGCCCCTGAAGACGGTCAGGGCGTAGCCGCGCATGCCGGGCCGCAGCTCGCTGACGTGCATGAACTTCTTCGAGTCCCACTGGAGGCGCTGGCCGGGGGCGGGGTGGCGGACGGGCACGGGCGGACGCGCCTGAGCGGACGGCGCGGCGGCCCCGGCCCCCAGGAGAAGTGCGGCCAGGGCGGCGCGGGTGAAGCGGGCGGATGGGTTCATAGGTGAGGGTTTCTTGAAAATGAGAAAGGAACCCACCTCCCCCGCTGCGCTCATTCTTCGCTGCGCGGGTACTCCTCCCGAAACGGGAGGAGAAAGAGGCCAGAGCAAAACTGCTCTCGCCGGGAACTCCTGCCCTTCCCGTTTCGGGAGGGGTGGCGAAGAATGAGCCGGGGTGGGTTCTTTATTAACTACGCGCGCGGGGCGTAGACTTGTTCCGGGTCGAACTGCCGCGCGGTGATGGTCCGCCACTCGTCTTCCTCCGAGGCCGCCTCACGGTAGAAGCAGGTCGGGTGCCCCGTGTGGCAGGTCGCGCCGACGGGGCGGGCCAGAATCAGCAGCGAGTCGTCGTTGCAGTTGACGCGCACCGACACGAAGTTCAGCGTGTTGCCGCTGGTCTCGCCCTTGGTCCATAGCTTCTGCCGCGAGCGGGTCCAGAACGTGACCTTGCCCCCGGCCAGCGTCTTCTCCAGGGCGGCGCGGTTCATAAACCCGAGCATCAGGACGCCCAGCGTGTCGGCGTCCTGGACCACGGCGGGGAGCAGGCCGCCGTCGGCCTTGTCCCAGCGGAGGGTGTCGATAAGAGAGGTCATGGCGGCTCCTACGTCAGCCAGTGCCGCACCAGAACGCCGACGCCGGCGACGCCCAGCAGCAGCAGCGGGGCGCAACCCTGACTCTTGGCGAAGGCCACCTGGCCCTTGACGTCGTGGCGGGCGTTGACGACCGGGGGGTGCTGCGAGTAGTCAGGGGCGGCGACGGCGAAGCGGTCCGGGCCGCGCCGCCCACGTCCGACGTACAGGGCGGCGTCGCCGCGGCCGGGCGGGTAGTTCGAGGTCATCTGGAAGATCAGCTCGCCGTCCTCGGCGTCCAGCCGCCCCCCCTCCCAGCGCAGCCAGCTCGCGCCGGCCTCATCGGTGTGCCAGTGGATCGCCTGCCAGCCGGGCGGGGTCATCTCGTTGGTGACGGCCTCGGGGTAGGGGACGCGCTCCGCCGCGCCGCCGAAGAAGTAGGGGCCGATGTCCAGGCGGGTGATGCCGGCCCCGCTGCTCTCTTCGGCGATGTGGAGCTGGTACAGGAAGCCCGTCACCACCTGCTGTGTCTCGATATAGGGCGCGGTCAGCGGCATAAGGGGGATCGTCCTCCGGGGGCAGGCGAAATTACGGACGCTATTGTACCAGACAACGCGCCGTTTTGTCAGCCGCCCCGGCCCCCCCGCGCATCAGGAGTGGCGGTGTCTCTGCCGTTGACTTCCCGCCCGCCGGTGTGCTACACTGGCAGGCCAGCCGCCCGCCGCGAGACGTGGAAGGGCGCTGAGTACCCATATATGCCCGCAAGTCGCACCGCCCCCATCCCACCTCACCGTGGCCGGGCGGTGAGAATCAACGAGAGGATTTCCCCATGGCTTACGGTCCCCCCAGCGGCGGCCCGCGCGGCGCACGTCCCGGCGGTCCGGGCGGCCCCGGTGCCAACAAGAACCGCCGGTTCAAGCGCCGCAAGGTCAGCACGCTGACCATCAACAAGATCAAGACGGTGGACTACAAGAACGTCACGCTTTTGCGGACGTTTACGGACGACCGGGGCAAGATCACGCCCCGCCGCCGGTCCGGCGCGACTGCCAAAGAGCAGCGCATGATCGCCATTGCCATCAAGCGCGCCCGCGAGATCGCCCTGCTGCCCTTCGTCAAAGATTAAGCGCAGACAAGAAAACGCCCCGGCCATTTGGCCGGGGCTGTTTTAATCTTCTAGGGTGCAATTCCCCGGAGCTTGCTCTGTTACCGGCTTTGTCCTCGTGGCCGTCTCAGCGGCCACTCTCTCGCGGCGGCTCGCCGCCGCAATCCGTCCGATACCTCGGGGCTTGCCCCGTCAGGAACTTCATTTTCTCTTAGGCGTGTTCCAGCAGCTCCGTCCGGTACTTGGGGGCGAGCGCCTTGGCCTTTGCCATAAACGCCGCCTGGCCGGCCGCGTCGAGTTTGGGCGGGGCCGTTGTCCGGGTGGCGACGGGGACGCCGACCTCCTGGAAGAACTCTTCCTGGCCGGACGGCGCGCAGATGCAGAGCAGGCGCACCTGCTGGCCGCTCGCGTTGTGAAACTGGTGCGGCGCGTTCGCCGGGATGTTAACCGTCTCGCCGGCCCGCACGACCGATTTCGCACCACGGAAGGTCGCCTCAATCTCGCCTTCCAGGAGGATGAACGACTCCTCGAAATCATGGCGATGGGGAGCGGGACCGCCTCCAGGCGGGATGAGCATATCGATCAGACAGTAGCGGCCGTCGGTGTCGTCGCCCGACAACAGGATCGTGTAGGTGTCCCCCACCAGCCCGATATGGGGCAGGCTCCCATCTTCGTTCGGTTTTGCGAGGGTGAGGCTGCGCCCGAGGTCATCCGGCGGGATCGGCGAGGCGGGTTGAGAGGTGATTGAGTGTCTGTTCATGGCGGTGTTCCTTTCCATTGAGTTGGTAAGTAGGTATGGCCCAGGTCGGGGAGAACTGGTTTCCTCTGAAGCCCGCCCGTAGGCTTCAGCAAATATCGCAATCGCGGCGGCAACGCCAGCTTCCAAAGCGCGACGGCGGCTTATCAGAGTTATCTGTTGCTCCTTTTGGATTGGGGGACAGTCTCTCTAGCCCTTCTGCCAGCCTGCAACGGTCTGCCGCACAAAATCTTCGTAGTGGCGCGGGGCATGGCCTAGAAGCTCTGTCAGTGCCTCAACGTCCCCAGTGCCGGCGGCAAAGCCACGTTCCAAATAACCCTGGAACATCATGCGGAAGTCAAAGGCCGACCAGGCCGGAAGCATCCCGCGCATCTGCTCCTCGTACTTGTCCATGTCCTCGCCGCCATATTGGACCGGCTTGCCCAGCATCTCACCCCAGACGGAAGCCGCTCCGGGGCCGCTCACCAGGCTGGGACCGACCAGGTTGTACGTCTTTCCTTGATGTCCGTCCGTCGTCAGCACAAGGGCAGCGGCCTCGGCGATGTCGCGCACGTCCACGGCGGAGATGCCCGGCGTCCCCAGGGGCGCGGGATAAACGCCGGCTTTTGTCAGCGGGTCCTTAAACGTAGCGTCGTTTTGGAAGAAGTAGTTGGGGCGCAGGATCGTGAAGGGAACGTCAAACTGATGTAAAGCGCTCTCAATAACGACCTTGGAGGCGAAGTGCGGGACATCCTTGAACTTGTCCGCCTGGAAGACGGAGTGGTAGACGACGTGCTTGACTCCTAACTTCTTTGCCAAGTCGTAGGCAATGAGGCCCTGCGTCAGCTCGTCCGCTACCACGCCGTTCAGGAGGTACAGCTTGTCCACCCCGTCCAGAGCCTTCTCCACTGAGAGGGGGTCGAGCAGATCGCCGATGGCGGCCTCTACGCCCTCCGGGAGATGCGCGGATGCTTCCTGTTTGCGAACGAGAGCGCGGGTCGCCGCCCCACGCTTGCGTAGTTCTTTGAGCACTTCCGAACCAACTCTGCCGGTGCCGCCGGTGACGAGAATTTTCATTGGAATCTCCTTGGCCTTCTTGAACATAAACGTTTTCTCAGAACATATACCGCTCGGTACATAAATTGAAACAGCAGGTAACTGAATACCTACTGAGCGGTATAATAAAGTCATGGAAACTGAGACGACCTTGGACAAAGCTGCCGCGAAGCCGCTAGGGCGCCCACGCGCTTTTGACGCCGACATGGCCTTAGAGGCCGCCATGCGCGTCTTTTGGCAGAAGGGGTATGAAGGAACGTCGCTGTCGGACTTGACCGAGGCGATGGGCATCAACAGGCCCAGCCTTTACGCAGCGTTCGGCGACAAGGAAGCCCTCTTCCGCAAGGCACTGGACCAATATGCCCAAGGCCCGGCCGCGTACATGAAGGCGGCGATGAGTGCGTTGACGGCGCGTGACGCAGTGGAGCAGCTTCTGTTTGGGGCCATTGACCTGCTGACCGATCCGCAAAACCCGTCCATGTGCCTGATCGCGCAGGGGACGCTCGTCAGTGGGGAAGAGGCCGACGCCATCCGCCAAGAGGTGGCGGCCCGCCGGCAGGGGGGGGAGGCGCGGCTGCGGGCACGGCTGATGCGGGCAGTTTCCGAGGGCGAACTTCCCCTGGACACCGACGCCGCCGGTCTGGCCCGCTACTTCGCGACCGTGATGCGAGGGCTGGGGATCAGCGCCCTGGGCGGAGCCAGTCGGGAGGAGCTGGCCGGCGTCGCTGCCCTGGCCCTGCAAGTCTGGCCTCGCCCATAAACGAACGAAAGCCCCGGCCAGAAGGCCGGGGCATTTTTGTCTTCACTCTTCTATCCCTAATGCTGGCCGCCCGAGGCCGTGATCCGCTCCCCCGTGATCCAGGAAGAATCGTCCGACGCGAGGAACAGAACCGTCTTGGCAATGTCTTCGGGCTGGCCGATCCGCCCCATTGGGATGCTTGCTGCCATGGCGTTTATCATCTCTTCCGGCATTCCCATTGCCGCGAATCCTTCGGTCTGTGTCATGCCGGGAGCAACGGCATTCATGCGGATTTTCTTTGGGGCCAGTTCCACCGCAAAAATGCGTGTTAGCGTATCCACCGCGCTTTTCGTGGCCGAGTAAACACTGGAGGTCGGCATTGCGCTGGTGCTGGCAACGGACGTGAGGTTGACGATGCTGCCGCCGTCAGGGCCGAAATGCGGGACGGCGGCCTGCGTTGTAAGAATGGTGCCGAGGACATTGATGTTGAACTGCCGATGGAATTCGTCTTCGGTAATGCCTTCCAGTGGGGCGAATGCGAAGACGGCTGCGTTGTTGACCAGAATGTCAATCTGCCCGTAGGCTTGTTTTGCATCCGCGAACAGCCGGCCCACATCAGCGGATTGGGAGACATCCCCCTGCACCGCAATCGCCTTGCCACCGCTTTGTGTAATTTCAGCGACTACTTTGTCTGCACCTTCGCGGCTGGACGCATAATTGACGACCACGGCGGCTCCCGCCGCCGCCAGCGTCTTCGCAACTCCCGCGCCGATGCCTTTGGATGCGCCGGTCACAATCGCCACTTTCCCTGTTAAGTCTGTCATGGTTGATCTCCTTTGTGCTATTGTTCTAAATAATTAGAACAATAGGAGTATGACAGCTCATCGGGTATGATGTCAAGCGTGAGACATTTTTTTTCACCGGAACGTGACGAACTCGTGCTGGCCGACGTGCTGTATGCCCTGAGCGACCCGACCCGCCTGTGGATCGTCACCGCCCTGGCCGAGCGCGGCGAGCAGCCCTGCGCTGCGGGCGGCCTCGCGTCCATCCCCAAGTCCACGCTCGCGCACCACTTCAAGGTGCTGCGCGAGACCGGCGTGGTTCTGACCCGCGCCGAAGGCACCCAGTCGGTCAACACATTGCGGCGGGCAGACCTCGACGCCCGTTTCCCTGGCCTGCTGGACGCTGTTCTGCGCGCCGCCCCCGCCTGTCCCGCCGAGGAACCCCGTTCCTGAGCCGAGAGAGTTTTGGCTTGGGCAGACCAAGGCATTTATAAAGGCATTTATGGTAGCAGGACCTGGGAACTTTACGCGGCCCTCGAACGCTTCCAGTCCCAGCACACACCGCAGGCCGCCCTGCCGAACACAAGGAACCCACACCATGACCTTCAACCGCACCGCCGCGCTGGCCCTGCCCGCGGCCCTCGTCCTGCTCACCTCCACTCTGTCCGTCCAGGCCAACCCCCTGAAGAAGCACCCGCACCTGGCGACCGCCGGGGCCGGCCTGATGGCGCACCACATGGCGAAGAAGTCCGCCGCGCACGGCGGCCACGGCATGATGGCCCGCCACCCGATGCTCACGGGCGTCGCCGCCGCGGGCGCGATGCACCACATGACCAAGAAGCACTAGTCGCAGACGAAGCAAAGAAAGCCCCGGCCAGCGATGGCCGGGGCTTTTCCGCGTCTGGTTTGTGCCGGTGCTAGACCGAGGCGGCGGCGGACTTGATCTGGTCGCGCACCCCGGTGAGCGACGCCTGGACGATCTCGTCGCCGCTCGCCGTGTTGTTGACGTGCAGGAACGTGACATCGGTGATGCCGATGAAGCCCAGGGCCGTCTTCAGGTACGGGTCCTCGAAGTTGGCCTGCTCGCGCTGCTCGCCCGGCCCGTAGCCGCCGCCGCCGCGCGCGGTCACGATGAACGCCTTCTTGCCCTTCACCAAACCTTCGTAGGAGGGCGAGAACGTGCGCCCGACGCGGAAGACCTGGTCGATGTAGGCCTTGAAGGCGGCGGGAACGCTGAAGTTGTACATGGGGACGCCGAAGACCAGCACGTCGGAGGCCAGCAGCTCGTCCACCAGGGTGTCGGAGATCTGGATCGCGGCCTTCTGGTCGGGCGTGCGCTGATCGGGGGCAGTGTAGTAGGCGAAGACCTCGGTCTCGGTCACGAAGGGGATGTTCATCTGGTGCAGGTCGCGGTAGGCGACGGTGGCGTCGGGGTGGGCCGATTTCAGCGCCCCGACCAGCTCGGCGCTCATGGTGCGCGAGTGCGAGGACGCGCCGCGCGCGCTGGAATCGACGTGTAGAATCTGTGTCATGGGGAGTCTCCTTGGGGCGGGTTATTCGCTATACCGCTATACAATCTAGCGCGCCCCCCCTCGTAACACGGCCCAGGCCGTCAGCGTTCCATCTCGGGCCAAAAAAAACCCGGCCATCTGGCCGGGGATTTCTTGCGCGCTTAAACTAGCCCAATTTGGCGTCCAGGGTAATCTCGGTCCCGGCTAGGGCCTTGGAGACGGGACAGCCGGCCTTCGCGCCCGCCGCCAGCTCCTGGAACTTGGCGTCGTCGATGCCGGGAACGGTGCCCTCGGTCGTCAGCTCGATCTTGGTGATCGAGAAGCCGCCGCCGTCGGGGTTCAGGTGGACCCTGGCCGCTGTGTGGACGCGCGAGGGCGGGAAGCCCGCGTGCTCCAGCATGGCCGAGAGCTGCATCGAGAAGCAGCCGGCGTGGGCGGCCCCGATCAGCTCCTCGGGGTTCGTGCCCGCACCCTCTTCCATGCGCGTCTTGAACGAGAACGGACCCTCGAAGGCCCCGCTGCCGAGCTTCATCGTGCCTTTGCCGTCTTTGAGGCCGCCCGACCATTGGGCGTCGGCGCTGCGTGTTGCCATTGTTTCTGTCTCCCTTGTGTGCGTTGCTGGGGGTTAGACGCCGTGGCTCTTCAGCCAGGCGTACATCTTGTGGTCGCCGTCGGCGGCGTCTTTGGCGTTGTAGGAAGGCCGGTAGTCGGCGTGGAAGCCGTGGCCGGCGTCGGGGTAGACGACGATCTCGGCGGGCCTGTGCGCGACGTGCAGGGCGGCGCGCATGGCCTCGATGCTGTCCGGGGTGATGCCCTGGTCCTGCCCGCCGTACAGCCCCAAAACGGGCGCTTTGAGATCGCCGGCGATGTCCACGGGGTTCTGGGGGTGCAGCGGGTCGGGCTGGCCGACGAGCCGCCCGTACCAGGCGACGCCGGCCTTGAGGCCGGGGTTGTGCGCGGCGTAGAGCCAGACAATGCGCCCGCCCCAGCAGAAGCCCGTGATGCCGAGCCTGCCCACGTCCCCGTGCCCAGACTGCTCGGCCCAGCGCACGGCGGCGTCCAGGTCGGTCATCACCTGCGCGTCGGGGACTTTAGAAACGACGCGGGCCATGATCTCGCCGATGTCGGCCATCTGCGAGACGTCGCCTTCGCGGGCGTACAGGGCGGGGGCGACGGCGAGGTAGCCGCGCTTGGCGAACCGGCGGCAGACGTCCTTGATGTGCTCGTGGACGCCGAAGATCTCCTGCACGACCAGCACGACGGGGTGCTTTCCGCCCGCCGCGGGCCGGGCGTGGTAGCCGGGGATGTGGCCGTCGGTCGTCGGGATCTGGATCTCGCCCGCCTCCAGGCCGTGCGTGTCCGTATGGATCGCCTGGGCCGTCACCGGCTGCACGGCCAGGGCGAACCCCGCCGCCAGCGTCGTCTGGATCGTCTTCCCGACGAACTCCCGCCGCGTCTGTAAAGTCATCTGTCTCTCCCTGCTTTCGCCCCTGCCCCGGTGTTGAAACACCGGGCTACCCGGAGACACTTTCTCTGAGTAGCCCGGCCCTTCAAGGCTGGGTGGACTCTCTCAATAAGAATTGCGATGCGATACGTCCAGTCGGGCGTGTAACTTCAGGAGGCGTTCCGCGAAAGCGTAGTCCCGTTCCTCCTCTGTCCCGTGCGGGCTGGCGCACAGGGAGGACGCGCAAAAGAGGCCAACAAGGTTTCTGTAGTTCAAACGAGTCATAACGCCGGCCTATTTCATCTCGAACTCGAACTCCTGTAAAATCTCGCGCAGCACGTCCCGCCCGGACAGGGCCTCGGGGCCGGCGACGCGCTCGGCGGAGTGGCGGGACCAGGGGCCGCGCGCGGACATCTTCTGCTCGGCGTAGAACCGGGCCATGGTCTCGTCGTAGGCGGTCACGGCCTCGTCGCGCGCCCCGCCGTCATAGGTCTCACGGTGGAGCAGACCGGGCTGGGGCAGGCGCGGCTTGACGGCCGATGTGTCGCCTGCGGCGGGGTGCCCGACGGACAGGCCGAACAGGGCGAAGACGCGGGGGGGCAGCCCTAAGAGCCGGGCCATCTCGCGCGGATGGTTGCGCGCTGCGCCGACGTAGCAGATGCCCAGCCCCAGGCCCTCGGCGGCGACGGCGGCGTTCTGCGCGGCGAGCGCGGCGTCGATGACCGACGTGACGAACATCTCCAGGTAAGCCAGGCCCGCGCCGGGCAGGCCCTGGCGGTCGGAGGCCGCCGTAAGCCGGGCGAGGTCCGCGCAAAAGACCAGAAAGAGGGGGGCCTGGCGGATGAAGTCCTGGTCACCGCAGAGCCGGGCGGCTTCGGCCTTATGGCCGGGGTCTTCCAAAGCGATGACGCTCCACATCTGCAAATTCGACGACGACGCGGCGCTTTGGGCTGCCGCCGTCAGCATCTCCAGCGTCCCCGGCGGGAGCGTGCCGGGCGCGTAGGCGCGCACCGACTTGTGGGCAAGAAGCGTCTGGAGCACCGGGCGTCCGGGGAACGCATCAGGGTCCACGCCGGGCGCGTCCGGGCCGTAGCGGCGGCGCAGCAGGTCGGCGATGTCGGGCGCGTCGCGCGTCTCGGTCATGCCGCTGCAACCCCGCGCGCGCGGCGGGGGTTCCCGTGGGGGCCGGAAATCTTGATGGGCGTTAGGGGGCGGGAGCAGGTATAATGCAGGAGAGCGCGGGGAAACCCGCCTCGCCCGTGCGGCCGCCCCGGCTTGCCTGCGGGGCGGGTCTCTGCCGGGCGGGTTTCCCGCGCTCCCAGGCGCGGAAACGGGAAGTAGAACTTGATGCAGAGCAGCAGCGACGGCCTGACGCCTTTGGAGGACTACGACGTCCTGGACACGCCGCCGGAGGCCGCCTTCGACGACCTCGCGCGGCTGGCGGCCTGGATCTGTCAGACGCCGATGGCCTTCGTCACGTTCCTGGACGGCCGCCGCCAGTTCTTCAAGGCCAGGATCAAAGAGGGGACCGACGACGCGGGCGGCGCGCGGGAGGCCCCGCTGGAAGAAGGCTTCTGCCCGGCCGCCGCCGTGCTGGGGCAGATGCTGGTCATCCCCGACACGCGGGCGGACGCGCGGTTCCGGGACAACCCCGCCGCCCTCGCCGACCCCCCCGCGCGGTTCTATGCGGGCGTGCCGCTGCGCGCGCCCGACGGCTCGGCGCTGGGGACGCTGTGCGTCGTGGATCACCGGCCCCGCCCGCTCTCCGGGGAACAGGGGGAGGCGCTGCGGGTGCTGGGCCGGCAGGTGGAGACCTTGATGGAGATGCGGCGCGTGGCCGCCGCCCAGGCGCGCTCGGAGGAGGCGTCGCGCGAGAGCGCCTCGCAGCTCCGCAGCGTCGCCGACGCCCTGCCCGCCCTGATCGCCTACGTCGACGCCGGCCAGCGCTACCGCTTCAACAACAGCCGCTACGAGGAGTGGATCGGCATCCCGGCGGAGCAGATCCGGGGTCGGACCCTGCGCGAGGTCCTGGGCGCGGACACCTACGCGGCCCTCGCCACGGACGTGGAGGCGGCCCTGTCGGGCCGGGCCGTCACCTACGAGCGGGACCTGACCTGGCCCGATGGCCGGACGCGCTCGGTGCGGGGCATCTATTCGCCCCGGCTTGGGCCGGAGGGCGTGGAAGGGTTCGCGATCCTGGTCACGGACGAGACGGAGGCGAAGCGGGCCGACCTGGAGCGTGAGCAGATGGCGGCGGAGCGGCAGGAGGCGGCGGGCCGCCAGGCGGTCCTGGTCGCCGCCCAGCAGGAGGTCGCCCAAGCCGCGCGTAACCTGGATGCCGTGCTGGACATCGTCACCCGCCGCGCCCAGGAGCTGGCGGGGGCGGACGCCGCCATCGTCGAGATGGCCGAGGGCGAGGACATGGTCTACCGCGCGGCCAGCGGGTCGGCCTCGGCGCACGTCGGCCTGCGGTTGGCGCGCGCCGCGAGCCTGTCGGGGCGGTGCGTGGCCGAGGGCCGCCTGCTGTCCTGCGAGGACTCGGAGGTGGACCCGCAGGTGGACCGCGAGGCGTGCCGCCGTGTGGGGGTGCGCTCGATGGTGGTCGTGCCGCTGCAGTTCCTGGGGCGCACGGTGGGCGTCCTGAAAGTCTGCTCGCCGCGGCGCGCGGCGTTCGCGGACGACCTGTTCTCGCCCCTGGAGATGATGGTCAACCTCATCGTGGCCGCCCTGAGCGCCGTCTCGGAGGCCCAGGCCCGGACCGCGCTCTCGCTGAGCGAGCAGCGCCTGCACACGCTGATCACCAGCGTGCCCGTGATCCTGTTCGCCCTGGACGGTGCGGGCGTGTTCACCCAGGCCGAGGGCAAGGGGCTGGCCGCGCTGGGCCTGACGCCGGATGCGGTCGTAGGCCGCCCCTGCCGCGAGGTCTTCCCGGACTCGCCCGCCCTGCTGGAGAACATGGCGCGCGGGCTGGCCGGCGAGGCGTGGCAGTGGCTGTCCGAGATCGGGGGGTTCTTCTTCGAGACGCGGTGCCTGCCGCTGGCCGCCGCCGGCGGGGGGGCGGGGCTGATCGGGGTGGCGTTCGACGTCACCGAGCGGATACGGGCCGAGGGCGCGCTGCGTCAGTCCGCCGCGCGCCAGCGCCAGTTCCTGCGGGACGTGCTCGCCAGCGTGACCGAGGGCCGGCTGATGCTGTGCCAGTCCGAGGCCGACCTGCCCGCGCCGCTGGCCGACTCGTCCCCGCCGATCCCCCTGACGGCGGGCGGCGGCGGCCTGCGGGAGCTGCGGCAAGCCGCGTGGGAGGCGTGCCAGGCGGCGGGGCTGGCCGAGGAGCGCGGGCACGACATGATCACGGCGGCGAGCGAGGCGGGGATGAACTGCATCGTCCACGTCGGGGAGGGCGTGGGTCAGGTGTTCACGGACCCTTTCAAAGGAACCGTACAGGTGCGCGTCCACGACCACGGCGCGGGCATCTCGCTGGAGAACCTGCCCCAGGCCACCCTGCGGAAGGGCTTCACGACGGCGGGGACGCTGGGACACGGGATGAAGATGGTGCTGCAAACGGCGGACCACGTCCACCTGCTGACGGGCCGGGCGGGCACCACGGTGGTCCTGGAGCAGGAGCGGGTCGCGCCCCTGCCCCCCTGGTGAGAGCCGCCCCGGCACACGCCGCATCACGCCAGAAAGCAAGGACTTTCTCTTGACGACGCCCCCGCCCCCCGCAGCAGACGCCCCGAAACCTATGACGCCTCTTGCCTCTCTGGTGCGGGGGTCCCTGCTGGTCGCCGCCGGCGCGGCCCTCTCTGCGCTTGCCCGGCTGACGCTCGGCTCCGCGCGGCGCGCGCGCGGGCAGGCTGAGGCGGCGGACGCCCTGCGCGAGAGCGAGGCCCGCAAGAGCGCCGTGCTCGAAGTCGCCTTGGACTGCATCATCGCCATCGACAGGGAGGGGCGCATCACCGAGTTCAACCCCGCCGCCGTCCAGACGTTCGGCTATACGCTGGAGGAGGCGCGGGGCCGGACTGTCGCCGAAACCATCATCCCGCCCGCGCTGCGCCCCCTGCACCGGGCGGGGTTCGATCACTATCTCGCCACCGGCGTCGGCCCGGTCCTGGGGCAGCGGGTGGAGCTGACCGGGATGCGGAAGGGCGGGGAGGAATTCCCCGTGGAGCTCGCCATCGCGCCGATGGGGCAGGGCGGGGCGGGCGGGTTCACCGCCTATCTGCGCGACATCAGCGGGCGCAAGGCGCTGGAGGCCGCGCAGGCCAGCCTGGCCGATGCCAACCGCCTGCTGCTGGATTCGACCGGCGAGGGCATCTACGGCATCGACACCCAGGGCCGCTTCACGTTCGTCAACCGTGCGGCGGCGCTGATGCTCGGGTTCGCGCCGGAGCAGATGGTCGGGCACAATGGTCACGCGCTGATCCACCACGCCCGGCTGGACGGCACACGTTATCCCGAAAGCGAGTGCCCGATCTTTCGCGCCATCCGCACGGGGGAGACGGCCCGCATTGAGGGCGAGTCGTTCTGGCGCGCGGACGGCTCCCCTCTCTCCGTCTCTTACAGCGCCGCGCCGATCTTTGAGCAGCACGCCGGGGGGCAGGGCGAACAGCACCCTGGGGGGCGGGCTATCCGGGGGGCGGTGGTCACGTTCTCCGACAGCAGCGAGCGCCGGGCGCTCGACCTGGAGCGGGCGCGTCTGGTGGAGCGCGAGCACCGCATCGCGGAGCAGCTCCAGCAGGCGCTCCAGCCTGCCGTCCCCCTGTCGGTGCCCGGCCTGGACCTGGCCGATTACTACCGCCCTGCCCTGGAAGAGGCGGGGGTGGGCGGGGACTTTTATGATGTGTTCGCCGCCGACGAGGGCGTCACGTTCCTGGTCGTGGCCGACGTGAGCGGCAAGGGCCTGGCGGCGGCCAGCCAGGTGTCTTCGGTGAGGAATATGCTCCGCTTCGCGCTGTACAACGGGCCGGACCTGGCCGGCCCGGTAGCGATCCTGAGCCGCACGCTGGCCCTGAACGACCTGCTGACGGGCTTCGCCACGCTGTTCGTAGGCCGATTCGACGCCCACACGCGGCTCTTGAACTACGTCAACTGCGGCCAGGACGCGGGCCTGGTTCTCCGCGCCGCCACGGGCGAGGTCGAGGGCCTGCCGCCGACCGGCCCCGTTTTAGGGGGCTTCGCGGAAGCCGCGTTCGAGGAGCAAGAGGTCTTCTTGGAAGTCGGCGACGTGCTGGCGCTGTTCACGGACGGGCTGACCGAGGCGGGTCCGTCGCGGACGGCCCTGCTGGGCGGCGACGGGGTGGCCGCCCTGCTGCGCGAGTCGCACGGGTATGGGGGCGCGCGGGCCGTGGCCTCGCGCCTGATCGCGGGCGCGGACGCCTACGCCCAGGACGGCCTGCGGGACGATGTGTGCCTGCTGGTGGGCGTCGTCGGGTAGCGGCGGGGGGCTTCTTTCCCACACTCCACTCCACTTGTCAAATGTCTCGGCGTATGCTATAATGACGGCGGAAGGCCGAACATCCGTTGCCGAACGTTTGTGCCTCGCCTCGTCTCACCACTCAGGCCCAGACTGCCGTCAGACAAGCCACCGGGAGGAACGCCCATGCCCAGACCGCTTTCCGTGCGCCAGAAACACATCCTGCAATACATCCAGCAGCATGTGGACGCCCACGGCTACCCGCCCACCGTCCGCGAGATCGGGGCCGCCGTCAGCCTGTCGTCCTCGTCCACCGTCCACGCCCACCTCAAGACTCTGGAAGACGGCGGCCACATCCAGCGCGACGCCGTGCTGACCCGCGCCATCAAGGTCGTGCCCAACGGGACGGGCGAAGGCCGGCCGCTGTCCCGGCAGACGGTTAACGTGCCCATCGTGGGGACGGTGGCCGCGGGCAAGCCGCGCCTGGCCGTCGAGGACATCGAGGACGTCTTCCCGCTGCCGATTGACTTCCTCTCCGGGGACGGTTTTATTCTCACCGTGCGCGGGGACAGCATGATCGACGACGGTATCCACGACGGCGACCTGGTCGTCGTCCGCCGCCAGCCCACCGCCGACAACGGCGAGACCGTGGTCGCCATGATCGACAGCGAGGCGACAGTTAAGCGCTTCTACAAGGAGCGCCAGCGCATCCGCCTCCAGCCCGCCAACAAGCGCATGAAGCCGATGTACTTCGATGACGTCCAGATCGCCGGCAAGGTCGTCGGCCTGGTCCGCAAGATGGCATAAAGGCAGGATATGATGACGAACACCCTGCAAGGCTTCCTGGCCGCCGCCACGGAGAAGGCCGCTGCGGACCTGGCCGAAGCGTTCATCGCACTGCCGGAAGACAAGCGCCTCTGGAGTCCCACCGAAGGGGCGCGGCCGGCGATTGATCTCGTGGCCGAGTGCGCCCTGCTGACCGGCTACACGGCCGGCCTGCTCCAGACCCGAAGCTGGCCGGACGGCCAGTATGACCTGTTCTTCGCCGAGAAGGCTGAGGCCATTGCCCAGGGCTGGGATGAAATCCATCCTCGGCTGATGGACAGTGCCCGCCGCCTGGCCGCCGCCATCGCTGCCGTCCCCGAGGCCGAGCTTGCCGATGAGGTGGAGATTCCCTGGGGAAAACAAACCGTCCAGCAGCTCACCACTTACCCGTACTGGAACATGAGCTACCATCTGGGTCAGGTCAACTACATCGCGTCCCTGCTGGGCCGCCCGGCCTAGAGCTTAACCCCCATGCCCCACATAGAAAACACCGTCACCGTCAACGCACCCTTGGAAAAAGTCTTCGCACTGGCCCGCGATCAGGAATCGTTCCCCCGGTTCATGCCGGACGTGGAAAGCGTCGCCGTCTCGGAGCGCAGCGCTGATGGCAGCCGGACGGTCTCGGATTGGGTGGCAGTGGCCTCGGACTTCAAGCTGAAAGTGCGCTGGACCGAGGAGGACCTGTGGGACGAAAGCGCGCACACCCTGCGCTTCCGCCAGCTCAAAGGGGACTACACGGCCTACGGCGGCTTGTGGACGTTCACCGACGAGGGCGGGGGCGTGACGCGGTTCGGCAGCGCCATCGACTACGAGCTGGAAATCCCGCTGATCGGGCCGCTGCTTAAAGCCGTCGTCGCCCGGCTGATGCGCGACAACACGCAGAAGATTCTGGACGCCATCAAGGCCCAGGCGGAGCAGGCGTAGGGGGCGGAACCTCATCCCGCCCTCGGAAGGGCGACCCTCTCCCTTAAAAAGGAGGAGGGCGGGGGATGAGGTTCTTAAACGCCTTCAACGGGCACCTGGCAGGGCGACGGCCAGGTCCGAGACCAGGGCGGTGCCGACGTAGTAGTGCCCCAGTATCTGCCGGTAGGTTTTACGGTAGGGCGGCCCGGCCATTGAGACCGCGCCGTCCTGTGACATGCCCAGTCCGTGGCCCCAGCCCTTGCCGTCAAACTGATAATCCCCCGTCGCCGTCCGCGTCAGCGTCAGCCGCGTACTGCGGAGCACGTCGTAGCCGAGTATCTGCCGCAGGTCGGGGCCGCTGACCGTCTTCAAAGTCCCGTCGGCCCCAGCCACGGTCGCGGTTGTGACCCGGCCCGAGACGTCCAGGCCGTCCAGAGCCAGCGATGCGAAGCGGCCGACGCGGGTGCGCGGGTCGCGGGCGAGCGCCGAGGCGAGCTGGGCGGGCGTGAACGTCCGGCTCCAGGTGTGGTACTTCCCACCCGCCGCGTAGTCCTTCCCGTCCCGCTCGTTGCAGTCTTTGACCGGCCGTAGGTAGGCGCAGCCGCCGTCCGCCGTCATCCCGCCGCTGTCGGTCGAGTAGGGCGCGTCGATCAGCCGCCCCACGTAGGCCAGCACCAATCCGCGCGTGTCGTCCACCGCCCCATTCGAAAGCGGCGTCTCGCCGTCCACCCCCAGATACCCTTCGCAGCGCGTCGTGTCGTCCAGGTCGAACCCCTCCCGCGCCAGCTTGCCACGGTTCTTGAGCGCATACGTCCGCGCGGCCACGGCCTGTGCCTTCATCGCCTCCAGCGGCACGTCCGACCCGATCTCGGCGGGGATGACTCCGTAGAGATACGGCTCCAGCGCGACGGTGTTAACCACGCGCAGCGTCCCCTCCGGCTCGCGCCGGACGGTCAGGAAGCCGCGGTAGCGCCGCCACGGGATGCCGCGGGCGGCGGGCAGGCGACCGTCCATCCGGGCGACTTGAACGGGGGCGGCCTGGCCCGGCATCAGCACGACGGCGGCGAGCGGCGGGGCGACGGGGACGCCCGTGACGTCGTCGGCGCGCGTCAGCACGATCCCCTGCGGTGAGACGTCGGCCTTGTAAATGATCCCCGGCAGCCCGCGCACGAGGGGCCTGTCCGTCGCGGCGTCCAGCAGGGAGAACGGCTTCGCGCACGAGAGCAACAGGGCGGTGGAGTGTCGGAATCGCCGGTCCAGCCCGATGCGGAGCGGGGGCGGGGCGGCGGACGCGGCGGCTACGGGGCGCGCGAGAGCGGGGAAGGGAAGGAGGGAGACGGGCAGCAGGGCGAGGGCAAACGAGGGGCGCATTCTTCCTCCGAGGCAGAGAGCAGGACAGGCGAGGGCGGCAGTCTTACACCACAACAGCCCAGGATTTCTCCTGAGCTGCGACTGTGATCCGAAAGAGCTATCGCACCTAACCATCGGGGTGACAGGACTCGAACCTGCGACCTCTCAGTCCCGAACCGAGCACTCTACCAAGCTGAGCTACACCCCGATGTGCCAGTTATCATAGCCTATTCCGCCCCCGTCTGTCAAGCCCGTGCCCGGCAAACCGGGCGAATCTTAAAGATCGGGCCGCGACCTGCCGAAGATCAGGCCATGAAATCTCCGTTTGCCCTCGTCATCGCCGCCTGCGGCGCGGCCCTCGCTCTAGGCCAGGTGACCGTCCCGACCGTGCGGGCGCAGGCCGTTCCCGCCCCCGCCCCGCCCGCTTACCGGCTGCGGCTGGACTGGCAGAAGGCCGAGCGCGGGCCGGGCGGGCTGGTCTTGCGCGGGCGGGTGACCAACACGGGCCGGTCCGCGCTGACCTACACGCGGGTCACGCCGCTGCTGCTCGACGGCGCGGGGCGAACCATCTACCACGGGTCGGGCTACCTCACCGCCGGCCCGCTCCGGCCCGGCCAGTCGGCGGAGTTCCGCGCCTTCGAGCCGTCCGCGCCCGCGTTCGCGCGGGCGCGCGTCGAGTTCCATGAGGCGGGGCAGCCGGTCTTCGTCCAAACCGCCCCGCACCCGGTTCAGGCCGCCAGCCGCTGAACGACGGTGTGGTAGTCGAACTCGGCCTGGAACAGCGCCCGGTCGCCCCAGCCGTAGCCGGCTTCCAGGCAATCCCCCGTGCGGTATAAAGAGATCGGGAAGGCGACTCGCTTGGTGTCGAACAGCTCGCCCAGGCCCTGGTAGCAGCGCGGCACGTCGTCGGGCGTGATCGCCCGGACGCAGGACCGGATCGTCGGGACGCCGCCCGCGCTGAAGTCAAGCCGGACGAACCAGCCCTCGTACTGCTCCTCGATCTTGGGATAGGCCCGGTCCAGCGTCTCGGGGTAGGCGGGGTTGTTGCGGTCGAGGACGACGTGGATCAGGCCGATGAAGCCGCCCAGTTCGGGGCAGTCCAGGAAGTTGCTGCCCAGGCCCACCCGGTGGACGTGGGGCCAGACGGCGGGGCCGATCGCGCCGGCCAGGTGCTCCACGAAGCCGCCCAGGCGGTAGCCGCCCAGGGCCTGCGGGTCGTGGCTCTCGAAGTAGGGCAGCATCTTGGTCTCGCTCATCGAGCGCGCCCCGATCAGCGCCTTGCCGTTGGGAGAGGGGAGCCGGACCGAGTTCTTGTACGACTCAACGTGCAGCTCCTCAACGGCGTTGCCGATGATGCCTTTGACCCACACGCCCTCGCCCAGCTCCGTCAGAAAAAGATCCTCCTGGCCCCCCGTCAGGAACTGGTCGAACTCGATGCCGCCGAACAGGTGGGCGAGCTCCAGCTGCCCCGGACGCGCCGCAGGGTCCAGATACCCCCCGTACACACCCACGTCGTGGATGAAGCTGCCGTCCGGGAAGACCACCTTGCCCCGGTAGCCCTGCCCGGTCACGAAGAAGCCCGGACCCCCCCCCGGCAGCGTCGCCGGCGTCAGCCGCAGGTCCTCCATGATCACCCCCTCCGGGTTCGAGTCGTACCACAGTTCTCCGGCCCGCTCGGGGCAGCACGGCGGCGGGGCCTGCGGCCCGCGGATGCGGGTGAAGGGGAAGCGGCGGGCCATCTCGTAGACGTTGTGCATGCCCGACATCTCAGACTCGTTGAGGTAGAAGAGCAGGTTGACCGAGTACAACTCGCGCGTCACGGGGTCCTTCATGCGCGAGAGGCGCACGGTGACGCCGTAGCGGGTGGAGGCGGTGTCGGCATCGGGCCAGGACTGGATCGGGCCGTTGAAGGCGGCCTCCCAGGCGCGGCCGGCCTTGCGCGCCTCTACCCCGAACTCGCGCACGACGTGGGGAACGGTATCGAGGTCGGTCAACAGCCGGACCGGCGGATCAATGACGGCGGAATAACTCATGCGGGGAACCCTCTTTCCGACAAAGCTTTCGGATGCAGTCTTGAGACGTCGGGGCGGCGTCCTTGCCTGATGGTTCCGTTATCGGTTCCTGCGCTCGGGTTCAGGAGGGGAGGGGTGCCAGCGGGTCGCCTGTGCGGGGGGGACTTGCAGCGGCCCGAACGTTTCCGGGTGGATCATCGACGCCAGCATCTCCAGGCTGTCCACCAGGCGCGGGCCGGGTCGGCTGAAGTAGTCCGAGCCGTTGACCACGAAGACGCGGCCCGCGCGCACGGCGGGCAGGGCGTCGTAGCCCGGCAGCGCCTCCAAAACCGGCATGTCCTGGACGCTCCGCTCGACGCCGAAGCCGCACTGCGCCACGACCAGCACTTGGGGGGCGAAGGCGCGGATGTCCGCCCATTCCACCCGCGTGGACGGCCCGTGCAGGCAGCCGATGCCGTCGTGCCCGCCCGCGACCTGCACCAGTTCCGGGTCCCAGTGGCCGCCGCCGAACAGCGGGTCGATCCACTCCAAAAGCACCGTCCGGGGCCGCGAGTCCGCGCGGGCGGCCCGTGCGCGGATGGCCTCGATGCGCCCGCGCAGGCCCGTGACGACGTGCAGGGCCTCGTCGGGACACCCCGCCGCCTCGCCCACCTGGGTGATCGTCCCTAGGACATCGTCCAGCGTCGTCGGCTCCAGGTTCAGGACGCGCGGGCCGGGCCGGGGCAGAGACCGCACGGCGGCCAGTACGTCGTCGTAGGCCACGGCGCAGACGTCACAGAGCTGCTGCGTCAGGATCAAGTCAGGAGCGATCCGGGCGAGAAGCGTCTGGTCGATGGCGTACAGCGAGTGCGAGTCGCCCAGTTGCGCGCGCACGGCGGCGTCGATCTCCGCGCTGCTCAGGCCGGCCCCCAGCACGCTGCGCGTGATGACCGGCTTATCACGCACCTCGGGTGGGAAGTCGCACTCGTGCGTCACGGCGGCCAGCGAGTCGGCCAGGCCCAGCGCACAGACGATCTCGGTGGCGCTCGGGAGCAGGGAAACGATTCTCATACGTGATCCCACTGTTGCCCCGGAGGCCGCACGTCAAACGCGGTGTTGTCCTGTGCGGCAAGAAAATCGAAAAAACCGACCGGGCGGCGAGACACGGACGAAAAAGGGCAGGGCCAAGCGGCTCTGCCCTTTTAAGTGGCTCTACTGCGACTGATTCATCAGCATCCGCCGGCGCGCGCGCCACACGAGGGCCGTCAAGCCCAGAGCCATGAACACGAGCGCCGAGACCTGAGACGGTTCCGGGGCCGCAGAAGCGGACCCGACAGCCGCGACTCCGTCGATGACCCCGCCCGACCCCGTGGAAACGGAGGAAAACCGGATGAAGTCAATCGCGGTCAGAGGCGTCTGACCAAAGAACGAGTAGGAGACCCCTCCCGCGGAACCGTTGTAGAGGGTGTTGTCGGCGTAGGCGACCGACTGGTTGGCGAAACTTGCGGCCGTGAGCGTCGGGTCAACCGGCTTGGAGAAGTCGTTGAGGCTGCCCCAGCCGGATGGACTCGCGCTCGACATGCCCTGCCAGTGGTAGGGATTCTCGGGGAACAGCACGGAGTCGGAGGAGGCGACGCTGTAGAACGTTATGCCGTCCGCGCTGACGCTGACCTGGGGGGGTGTGCCGAACGTGGAGCCGTCGGTGATCAGGTACTTGGACATGTCCGTGGTGTCGTCCGCGAACCCGCCGCTGGTAAAGCCCGTGTTGCTGAAGACGGTGAAGTCCTGGCCGTACCAGGAAGTCCCCGTATGGATGATCGGGGCGGACATCTGGACGGTGACCTGTCCGGGGCTTTTCGGGTCGAAAACGGCGATGAGGTTCTTGCCCGTGTTCGCGTCCTTGCCGAAGGCCGGGTTGACCATGGACGCATGGTACACGGGATCGCCGAAGGTGTCGTCGTCAAGGGTCGTGGGCTGACCGAGTGCGGCCGAGGGGTCGTTGTAGTTGGCATTGCTTCGGAGGCCGCTGGCGCTGATGACGGTGCCGGCGAAGTTCTGGGCGGACGCGCCGACAGGCATCAAGGACAGCCCGATGACTGCCGCAAAAACAGAAGAGGAGAGTTTCAACGTGGTCGCCTTTCGTAAAGGGCCGGTGCGGTAAGCACCGACGGGCCGAGATCAAGAAACTTGAAGATCAAGGGACATGGTAGGACGAGCAGGGGAGCATTCCGGGGCCATACCCTGAGTCGTCCTGCGACAGCTCCCCCCAGCGGGGGTCGTGAAGGCTGTGGGGGCCGACGTAAGGGGCCGTGTCGTGGACCGCCTTCACGTGCCCGTCGGCATAGCAGACGTTCGCCGTGAGGCTGTGGCGGAAGTCGGTGTTCCCTGAGTTCGCGTAAGACGGGAACTCGCTGGGGGCACGCAGGAAGTTGTCGGCCTGGTTCGGCTCAAACCCGGCGTCGGAGAAGAGGGGCGTGTCGGTCGGGGAAGCGATCCGACTCAGAGGAGCGGGCGGCCAATCGCCGGAGCCGTTAAGACCGCCGAAGAAATCACCTCCTAGGTAAGTGGCGTTGTATCCATAGCCGTTGTATGGTCGGGAGTGAGGGCCGGGCGTGAAGGGGCTATCGGGGCAGCCGTGGATCTCACCGTCTTTGGTGTAGACGCCGAGAAACCCGGTCGTCCACTTGCCGTTTCGATAGCGAAAATCCCAGGCATCGTTCGCGTTGCCGTTGTTGTACGAGGGACACGCTATCTCGTCGTAGTCGTTCGTGTACATCTGCCAGGCCAGCCCGAGCTGTTTGAGGTTGCTGGCACAAACGGCACGCCGGGCGTTCTCGCGGACCTTCGAGAAGACGGGGAACAGGATCGCCGCGAGAGTCGAGATGATCGCGACGACGACGAGCAGTTCGATCAGGGTGAATCCACGGCGGGGCCGGGGGGGGCCGTGGGCGAACGGGAGGCGGCGTCCGCGAGGGGACGCGCCGGGGGCGTGGCGAGACATGGGTGTGGGTCCTTTCGCCTGTCGCGCGCAGGCAAGGGCTTCCCCGCCACGGCTGTGGCGGGGAAACCTCTGGCTGGCATTCTGGCTAAGAGGATACGCCCAGGCGGACGGGACCCCATCACAGTTGCGGGACAGCGCCGGAATTGCCGCGCCGCAAAGGCAGCGAGGCGCACCGGACTTCCCCATTTAAGCGCCGCGTTGACCGCGGCACACCGGAGGTAAGAGCACGATGAAGTTTTGTGGGCGTAGTATGGCAGGGCCGGGCGGGGTTTGTCAAGGGCGGGGGCGTCAGCGGTGCGGGGCCGCCGCAAGCTCGCGCTCGGCCACCGCCCGGCCCTCGTCGTGCAGCAGGTCGTAGACCCGGCTGCGGATCGCGAAGAACTCCGGCGTCCGGCAGACATCGCTCGCGCGGTCCGCCCCGAACGGCACGGCGATCTCCGCCTTGAACCGGCCGGGCCGGGCCGTCATCACGAAGACGCGGTCGCTGAGGAAGACGGCCTCGTCGATGTCGTGGGTGATGAACAGGATGGTCGTGTTCTCACGGCGGCGCAGGTCGATCAGCATCTCCTGCATGACCAGGCGCGTCTGGGCGTCCAGTGCCCCGAACGGCTCGTCCATCAGCAGAACGCGCGGGGCGTTCGCCAGGGCGCGGGCGATGGCGACGCGCTGGCGCATGCCGCCCGAGAGCTGCTTGGGGTAGTGATCGGCAAAGCCGGTCAGCCCGACCGCCTCTAAGAAGTGGTCGGCGATCTGTCTGCGCTCGGCCTTTCTGACGCCGCGCTGGCGGGGGCCGAATTCGACGTTGCCCCGCACGGTCAGCCACGGGAACAGCGTGTAGCCTTGGAACACCATGCCCCGGTCGGCGTCCGCCTCGAAGACCTCGCGCCCGTCGAGCAGGACGCGCCCGCCGCTGGGCTGGATCAGGCCGCCGACGATGTGGAGCAGCGTGGACTTGCCGCAGCCCGACGGCCCGACGATGCTGACAAGCTCGGTCGGGTGCAGGCAGAACGAGGTCGGCTCCAGCACGGTCACCGGCCCGCTCGGGGCCGGGAACTGCTTGCACAGGCCGTCGAGGCTGAGGCGTGGTTCTTGCATGACGTTGGTTCTTCTTCGATTAGTTCTTCTGCGCCTCGGCCCAGGGCAGCAGGCGCGGCTGCACGATCTTGAACAGCATGTCCGTCGCCAGGCCCAGCAGGCCCAGGAGGACGATGCCGACGAAGATCTCGTCCGCCCGCGAGAACCGCTGCGCCTTCATGATGCTGTAGCCCAGGCCTGAGCTTGTCGCGACTACCTCGGCGATGACGAGATAAGTCCAGGCCCAGCCGATCATCGTCCGGCAGGTGTCCATCAGGCCGGGCAGGGTGGCCGGCAGCAGCACGTTGAACAGCAGCTGGCGGCGGTTCGCGCCCAAAGTCCGGGCGGCGTGGAGCAGGTCGCGGGGCACCTGGCGGGTGACGTCGGCGACGACCAGCACCATCTGGAAGTACGTGCCGATGAAGATCAACAATATCTTGGCCGGCTCGTCGATGCCCGCGATGACCATGACCAGGGGAATCAGGGCCGGCACGGGGACGTAGCGCACGAAGCCGACGAACGGCTCGTGGGCCGCCTCGGCGACTTTATACGCCCCCATCAGGATGCCGACGGGAATCGCCAGCGCGGCGGAGAGCAGAAAGCCCATGCCGATCCGATAAATGCTGATTTTGATGTCGGGCAGAAGATCGCCGGCCTGATACTCCTCTACGGCCGCCTGGAACATGTGCGTCGGCGTCGGCAGGATCAGCGCGTTGGCCCGCCCCGAGTAGGTGAAAAAGCACCACAGGGCCAGCGGGACGAGGAACGACGCGGCGACGATGCCGAAGTAGGCACCGCGCGGAATGTCCTCGCCCAGCCGGAAGAGGCCGGGCCGCCGGGAGCGGGCGAGTCGGTGGATTCCGGCCCCGGCGTCCTGCTCGGCCTTCTGCCCGATGCTTGGTTCGGTGCCCGGCACGGTCGTCGCCATGAGTTGGGTTTCCTAGTTCACCTTCAGCGTGTAGTCGTAGGGGGGCTTCTTGCCCTCGCCCTTGGCGACGGCGGCCTTGATGAAGCTCGGGTCGATGGCCGCGGCGAAGTCGGGCAGCTTGGGTATCTGCTTCTGCGCCAGCAGGAACTGCGTGATGGACGGCCCGCTGCTGTAGAGCGAGGTCGGCTTGGCGCTCTGCGTGAACGCCGCCTGGGCCTCGGCACCGTCGAAGATGCGCGTCCCCTGGATGAAGCTCTTGTAGAACGCGGCCTGCTCGGCGGGCGTACCGGGGTCCTTGGCAGTGTCCGCCATGATCTTGACGGCGTCGTCCGGGTGCGCGCGCCACCAGGCCATCGAGTCGTACCAGGCGTCCACGATGCCCTGGACCTCGGGCCGGTGGGCGTCCACGAACTTGCCCTGGAAGACCAGCAGGTCGGGGATCTGGCCGGGGAGTGCCCGGCTGTCGAAGATCACGTGCGAGCCGGGCAGCTTGGCGAGCAGCTGGCTCTTGTTCGGCTCCCACACCGCCACGGCGTCCACAGTCTTGGCGTTCATCGCGCCGGGGCAGTCCTGGACCTTGATGTTGACGTACTGGATGTCCTTCTCGGTCATGCCGTTGGCGGCCAGGGCCTTGTCCAGCAGGAACTGCTCCACCGTGCCAAGCTCGGTCGCCACCTTTTTGCCCCTGAGGTCCTTGATCGAGTGGATGCCCGGCCCGGCCACGACGGCGTCGTTGCCCGCCGAGTTGTCGTTGATCAGGACCACCTTGGCGGCCTGCCCCTGCGCCAGCGGCCCCATCGTGTCGCTCCAGGTCTGGCAGTTGGCATCCACCTGGTTCGCCGCGAAGGCGTTCAGCGAGTCGGTGTAGTTGGGGAACCACTTGAGGCTGACGCTGACGTTGTGCTTCCTGAAGAAGCCCTGCCGGTCGGCGATGGCCCAGGCGGTCCACCCCGGCCAGTCCGAGTAGCCGATGGTGACCGCCCCTGGGGTGCTTCCGGTGGATGATGCGGTGGTGCCCGTGCCGCCGTTCGTCGCGGTCGCGGCGGCGTCCTTGTGGGCGCACCCACCGAGTGCCAAAGCGGCCAGCGCGGAACAGGGCAGCAGACAAGGCAAGAGGCGTGGCAGAAGGCGGAAGGCGGATCGCATCGCGGGAAGACTCCTTTTCTTGAGCGCACGGCGGGGGCCGTGCGGAGACGAAAAAGAGCGCCATGCTCTCGGGGGGGACTCTTCTGCGAGTCAGGGCGGTGGACGGGGTGGCTCGGCGGTGAGGTGCCGTGAGTATACGGAATTCCCCGCCGGATGTCAAGCCACTCGGGGAGAAAATCCGCAGGTTGACGAAAAACGAGCACTCGTGTGGCACAATGACGAAAATCAACGCATAGGCTGGATGGACGTATGAAACAGGTCAACGAGGGCGGGGAGGGGCACGGCCCGGCCCCGGTCGTGCTGGACGCGCTGGACCACAAGATCATCGCCGTGCTGCAGGAAAACGCGCGCCGGACCAACGCCGCCTTGGCCGCCCTGGTCGGCAGCAGCGAGCCGACCGTGCGGCGGCGCGTGGACCGGCTGCTGGCGAGCCAGGTCATCAAGATCGTCGCCGTGGCCCCGCCGTTCCAATTGGGCTACGACATCGTTGCCATTCTGGGCATCCAGATCGACCACCGACACCTGGACGAAATCTCGGACGCCCTGCTGGCCCTGCCCGAGATCCGCTTCGCGGGCGTCACCCTGGGCAGCTACGACGTGGTGGTGGAGGCCTGGTTTCACAGTACCAAAGAGCTGTTGGCATTCCTGCACGAGCGCCTGAGCAAGATCGCCGGCATCCAGCGGGTCGAGTCGCTGCAAGTGGCGAAGATGATCAAGTACGCCTATGACTGGGGCGTACAGCCATCGGTTCGCGCCTGATTTCGTCACCATTGATAGCCGAATGACTTTTTGCGTCACTTTTGACGATCACCGAAACGATATCGTCAAACCGGCGAATAATTTTCAGGGCAAGCTTGACAACCCTTCCCCCCGGCGGTATACTGCGGCAGGCTCTCAGACGAGCCACGACGGATCGCACCGGCATCGTCGCCCCTGCCTTTCCCCAACGCACGACGTCATCAAGATGACGTCACAAACCGAATACACCGCAAGAATCCAGTCTGCGAAGGCTCAGGCCGCGAAGGCTGAGGGAGGACGCCCGTGACCAGCTTTTCAGGGCGGCAGGACGCCCCCCGCTGTGTGCCGGTCCCCGCCCGGCCTCACGCCTTCCCGCTGGACCCGGCCCACGCCGCCCTGCTGGTGATCGACATGCAGTACGACTTCCTGGACCCCGACGGCGGCTGCCCGCGACTGCTGCGGGTTCCCCCGGATGTGCTGGCGTCCGTGCGCGGCATCATTCCCAAGGTGGCCCGCCTGTTGGATGGGGCACGGCGGCACGGCTTCACGGTCGCCTACACCCGTGAGGCCAGCCGCCCCGACCTGTCCGATTTGTCCGACTGCAAGCGTCTGCGCTACGAGAACGCCGGCTACCCGGTTGGGACGCCGGGCAAGCTGGGCCGCCTGCTCGTCCGGGGTGAGCCGGGCTGCGCCGTGCTCGCCGAACTGGCCCCCCGTCCGGGCGATCTTCAGTGCGACAAGCCGGGACAGTCGGCGTTCGTGGGGACTGGCCTGGAGGCCAGCCTGCGGGCGCGGGGAGTGTCCCACCTGCTGCTTTCGGGCGTGACGACGCAGTGCTGCGTCCTGGCGACGTACCGGCACGCCGCCGACCTCGGGTTCTTCCCGCTGCTGTTGGAAGACTGCTGCGCGGCGTTCGACCCGCGCGACCACCGGGCCGCCGTGGACGTCGTGACGAGCGAGGGCGGCGCGGTCGGCTGGGTGACGACTTCGGACCATCTCTGGGAGGCTCTATGAAAAAATTGGCGACGACTCTGTGCGCGGTGGGTGTCTGTCTCGCGCTGGTCGGCTGCGGACACAAGGCCGGTGACTCGGCGGCTGCCACGGCCCCGTCCGGCCCCAAGCCGTTCGTGGTGGCCTATAACCAGTGGATCGGGTACGTGGGGCTGTGGACGGCGCTGGACAAAGGCTACTTCAAGGACGCGGGCCTGGACGTGCAGCCCAAGCAGTTTTCCGGCCCGGCTGACAGCGTCCCGCTGCTCCTCACCGGCAAGCTGGACGCCTCCCTGACCACGGCGGACACGGTGATCCTACTCAACCAGCGGGCCGGCAACGCGCCCGCCGCCTGCGCCTACGTCATCGACACCTCCGACGGCGCGGACGGGCTGATCGCGCAGAAAGCCATCCGCACCGTCTCGGACCTGCGGGGCAAGACCGTCGCGGCGACGCTGGGGCAGTGCAACGAGCTGCTGCTGCTGAAGGCCCTGGGGTCGGCTGGGATGAAGCCCACTGACGTCACCATCACCAACATGGACGCCGACACGGCGGGGGCCGCCATCGTCGCCGACAAAGTCCCCGCCGCCGTCACCTGGGAACCCTGGCTGACCAAGGCCAAGCCCGGCGGCGCGCACGTCATCTTCAGCAGCCACGATGCCCCGAACACGCTGCTGGACGTGATCGCCGCCTCCCAGCAGACGATGACCGGCCGGGGCGCGGATCTGCGCGCCTTTGTCGCGGCCTACGCCAAGGGTGCGGCCTACGACCAGGCACACCCCGCCGAGGCCGCCCAGATCGCGGCCAAGCACCTGGGCACGTCCGAGGCCGACTCGAAGAGCATGCTCACCAAGGTCAAGCTCTACGGCGTCACCGACAACCGCCGCCTGATCGGGACCGGGACCGCCCCCGGCCCCGCCCTGGCCTCGGCGCACGAGATCGGCCGCTTCTTCGTGGACCAGAAGCAGATGCCGTCCGCCCCGGACGTGTCCAAGACGTTCAGCACGGAGTATCTGCCCCGGTGAGCGCCCCACCAGAAAAGGAACGGATGAGCGATACGCTGTTTGAAGAAACCCTGAGTCCGGGGGCGGTCTGGTCGCACGTCCTGAAGCGCGGCACGGCCTTGCGGCTGACCGACACGGATGGCGGCGCGAACGCCGGGGCGATTTTTTACAACGCCGACAGCCCCACCGAGCGGCTGAACATCCCCGACACGCTCAAGGCCCAGCACGTCGCGCGTCTGACGGCGGGCCTGGTGCTGTACTCGGACATGGGCCGCGTCCTGTGCTCGGTCACGCACGACACAGTGGGCTGGCACGACGCCCTGGGCGGCTGCCTGGACGCTCAGGGCGTTCGAATGCGCTACGGCGAGGCGCGCTACCAGGAGTGCGGAAACGACTTTTACAGGAACGCGCAGGACGGGTTTCTTGTCGCGCTGGAGAAGCACGGTCTGGGGCCGCGCGATCTGTCGCCGAACGTCAACTTCTTCAGCAAGGTCGCCGTTGGGGAAGACGGCGCGCTGGCGTTTCAGCCCGCCCACTCCCCGCCCGGCGGGAGCGTCGAGCTGCGGGCGGAGATGAACGTGCTGGTCATCCTCAACTCCTGCCCGCACCCGCTTGACCCGCACCCGCGTTATGCGCCGAAGCCGGTCGGTCTCTCGATCCGGCGCGTCCCCGCCCCCGGCCCGGACGACTTGTGCCGGATGTCGCGGCCCGAGAACGGGCGCGGGTTCACGCTCACGGAGAGATACTTCCTATGAGCGGCTTCACGATGGTGGAAAGCGCGCTCGACCCGGCCTCGGCGGTCTACCGCGCAGTCGTGCCGGCGGGCGAGTCGTGGCTGCGCCCGATCACGCGCGGGCAGACGCTGCGGATCGTCGATTTGGAAGGCAACCAGGCCGTGGACACGCTGTTCTACGACGCGGCGGATAAGGCCGACCGCTACGATTTCCAGAACACGATCCGCGACCAGGGGAACATCTATCTCACCACCGGGACGCGCCTGATGTCCACGCGCGGGAACGTCCTGCTGACGATTGTTGCCGATACCTGCGGGCGGCACGACACGCTGGGCGGCGCGTGCTCGACCGAGAGCAACCAGGTCCGCTACGCGCTCGACAAGGGCGGGATGCACGCCTGCCGCCAGAGCTTCCTGGGGGCGCTGCTGCGCTCCGATTACGGCCTGGAAAAGCGCGACATCGCCAACAACATCAACTTCTTTATGAACGTGCCGGTGACACCCGAGGGCGGGCTGACCTTTGAGGACGGCGTCTCGCAGCCGGGCAAGTATGTCGAGATGCGCGCGGAGCGGGACGTGCTGGGCCTGATCTCCAACTGCCCCCAGCTCAACAACCCGTGCAACGCTTACAATCCGACGCCGATTGAAGTCTTGATCTGGGACGCCCCCGATGTTCCGTAAAGTGCTGATCGCCAACCGGGGGGCCATCGCCTGCCGGATCATCCGCACCCTGCGCTGGATGGGCGTCGGCTCGGTCGCGGTCTACTCGGACGCCGACCGGCACTCGCCCCACGTCCGCCAGGCCGACGAGGCCGTCCGTCTCGGCCCGGCCCCCGCCGCCCAGAGCTACCTGTCGGTCGAGGCCGTTCTGGAAGCCGCGCGGGCCACGGACGCGGAGGCGATCCATCCTGGGTACGGCTTTTTGAGCGAGCGCCCCGAATTCGCCGAGGCCTGCGCCGAGGCCGGTGTCGTCTTCATCGGCCCGACGGGCACGCAGATGCGGGCGTTCGCCCTGAAGCACGCGGCCCGGTCGATGGCCGCGGGTCTCGGCCTGCCGCTGCTGCCCGGCTCGGGCCTCTTGACCGATCTGGCGGACGCGCGGGCCGAGGCGGCGCGGATCGGCTACCCGGTCATGCTCAAGAGCACGGCGGGCGGCGGCGGCATCGGCATCCGCCTGTGCCGCAGCGACGCCGAGCTTGCCGAGGCGTTCGGGGCGGTCCGGCGTCAGGGGGCGGCGGCGTTCGGCGACGACGGGGTGTTCGTGGAGCGCTTCATCGAGCGGGCGCGGCACCTCGAGGTCCAGATCTTCGGCGACGGGGTGGGGGGCGTCCTCGCCCTGGGCGAGCGCGACTGCTCCGCCCAGCGGCGCAACCAGAAGGTGATCGAGGAGACGCCCGCGCCGGGCGTCTCGCGCGAGACGCGGGCGCGGCTTTCGGAGGCCGCCGTGCGGATCGGCCAGGCCGTAGATTATCAATCGGCGGGCACGGTCGAGTTCGTGTACGACGAGGACGCCGGGGACTTCTTCTTTCTCGAAGTGAACACGCGGCTCCAAGTGGAGCACGGCGTCACCGAGGAGGTCACCAATATCGACCTGGTCGAGTGGATGGTGCGGCAGGCGTCCGGCGACCTGCCGCCGCTGTCCCAAATGCGAATCGAGTCGCGCGGTCACTCGTTCGAGGCCCGGCTGTATGCCGAGGACGCCGGGCGCGGCTTCCAGCCGAGCGCGGGGCGTCTGACGCACGTCGCGTTCCCCCCCGATGCCCGCGTCGAAAGCTGGGTCGAGCCGGGGACCGAGGTCACGCCGTACTATGACCCCATGCTCGCCAAGCTGATCGTGCGCGGGCCGAATCGCTCGGCGGCGCTGGCCGCGTTGCAATCTGCCTTGGCCGAGACGCGGCTGGGTGGCATCGAGACCAACTTGGACTACCTGCGCCGCGTCTGCGATTCGCCCGAGATGGCCCAGGGCGCGGTGACGACGTCGTTCCTGGGCCGGTTCCCCTACACCCGCGCGGCCATCGAGGTCGTGTCGGGCGGGACGCAGACCACGGTGCAGGACTGGCCGGGCCGCCTGGGATATTGGGACGTCGGCGTGCCGCCGTCGGGGCCGATGGACCCGCTGGCTTTGCGTCTCGCCAATCGCCTGGTCGGCAACCCCGAGGGGGCTGCCGCCTTAGAAATCACCCTGGCCGGGCCGGAGCTGCGCTTCGGGCGGGCGGCGACGGTGGCCCTGACCGGCGCGGCCATGGCCCCGACGCTGGACGGCGTCCCCGTGTCCTGCTGGGAGCCGGTCTCGCTGCCTGCGGGCGCGACGTTGAGGCTGGGGGCCGCGTCGGGGCCTGGAATGCGGGCCTATCTGGCGGTGGGCGGCGGGCTGGCCGTCGGGGACTATTTGGGCAGCTCGGCCACGTTCATGCTGGGCGGCTTCGGCGGGCACGACGGGCGCGCGCTGCGGGCCGGCGATGTCGTGCATCTGGGGGTGCCGGAAGCCCTGTCGCTGGACCCACCCGAAGTCGGCCCGCTGCCGCCCCAGGTGACCCCGCAGTATGGAAACGCCTGGCGGATCGGCGTCTTGTACGGGCCGCACGGGGCACCGGACTTCTTCCGGGACGAAGACATCGGGATGCTCTTCGGCACGGACTGGCGGGTGCATCACCAGTCCGATCGCACCGGCGTCCGCCTGCTGGGGCCGAAGCCGCAGTGGGCGCGGCTCGACGGCGGCGAGGCCGGGCTGCACCCCTCGAACATCCACGACAACGCCTACGCGGTCGGGACCGTAGATTTCACCGGCGACATGCCGATCCTGCTGGGGCCGGACGGCCCGAGCCTGGGCGGCTTCGTCTGCCCCGCCACCATCGCCCACGCCGAGCTGTGGAAGATGGGCCAGCTCCGCCCCGGCGACACGGTCCGCTTCCACGCCGTCACCCATGAGCAGGCCGCCGAGATGGCGCGCGCGCTGGACGAGTCGGTCGCCACGCTGAACGCCCCGCTGCCCCGTCTGCCCGACGGGGACGGCCTGCCGACCGAGCCGGCGATCCTCAGCACCCGGCCTGAGACGGTGGCTGCGCCCGCAGTGGTCACGCGCGTCGACGGCGACCGTTGGCTGCTGGTCGAGTTCGGCCCCAACGTCCTCGATCTGGCCCTGCGCCTGCGCGTCCACGCCCTCCAGTCGCAGCTCCGAAGCCTGGCCCTGCCGGGCATCCTCGATGTCACGCCCGGCATCCGCAGCCTGCAAATCCACTACGACCCCCGGCGGCTGCCGCGCGAGGCCTTGCTCCTTGCGCTCCAGACCGCCGAACGGGCCATCCCCGCCGGCCTGGACATGACCGTGCCGTCGCGCATTTTGCGCCTGCCGCTGTCCTGGGACGACCCGCAGACCCGGCTCGCCGCCGAGAAGTACATGCAATCGGTGCGCCCCGACGCCCCCTGGTGCCCGGACAACATCGAGTTCATCCGCCGCATCAACGGGCTGGGGTCGCGCGACGACGTCTACCGCACGGTCTTCGACGCTGACTTCCTGGTCCTGGGCCTGGGCGATGTCTACCTCGGGGCACCCGTGGCGACGCCGGTTGACCCCAGGCACCGGCTCGTCACCACCAAGTACAACCCGGCCCGGACGTGGACGCCCGAGAACGCCGTCGGCATCGGCGGGGCGTACCTGTGCATCTACGGCATGGAGGGGCCGGGCGGCTACCAGCTCTTCGGGCGGACCACGCAGGTCTGGAACACGTTCGGGAGCGCGCCGCCGTTCGAGCCGGGGACGCCCTGGCTGCTGCGCCCCTTTGACCGGATTCGGTTCTACCCCGTCGGCGCGGCGGAGCTGCTCGAACTGCGCGACGGCTTCCCCCACGACGACGTCTCTCTAGAGATCGCGCCGGGCGAGTTCCGCTACTCCGAGCATCTGGACTTCCTGCGCTCCATCGAGGGCGAGGCACGTGAAAGCCGGGCGCGTCAGCGGGAGGCGTTCGAGGCCGAGCGGGCGCGCTGGGCGGCGGCGGGGCTGCTGCTGGCGGACACCGCGCCCGACGACGCGGGTATCCCGCCCGCGTCAGATGCCGTCCCCGAGGGATGCGAGGCGGTGACGACGCCGATGACGTCGAGCGTCTGGAAGATACTCGTGGAGCCGGGGCAGCGCGTGGCTGCGGGCGAAATCCTGCTCGTACTGGAAGCGATGAAGGTGGAGTGGGCCGTGGCCGCGCCGCACGCGGGCGTGGTCACCGAGGTCCGTGCCAAGCCGGGCGCGCTGACGCTGGCAGGCCAGAGCCTCGTCATCCTGCGGACCGAGGGGGAAGTGCCATAAGTACAGATGCCATGAGGCTGGACATCGAGGCGATAGAAGCCGCCTACGACGCGGGCGAGACGCCGGCGTCAGTGCTAGGCCACGTCTACGGGCGCATCGCGGGCGAGCAACTCAACCCGGTTTGGATTTCGCTCGTTTCGCGCGAGCGCATTGAGGCGCGGGCCGCCGCCCTCGGACGCGCCGACCGGGCCGGCCTGCCGCTGTACGGCGTCCCGTTCGCGGTCAAGGACAACATGGACGTGGCCGGGATGGGGACGACGGCGGCCTGCCCCGCTTTTGCCTACACGGCGACCGAGACGGCCACGGCTATCCGAAGGCTCGAAGACGCCGGGGCCGTCCTGGTCGGCAAGACCAATCTGGACCAGTTTGCGACCGGCCTGGTCGGGACGCGGTCGCCCTTCGGGGCGTGTTCCAGCGTCTTCGACGCGGATCATATCTCGGGCGGATCCAGCTCTGGGTCGGCCGTGGCCGTGGCGCGCGGGCTGGTCTCGTTCGCGCTCGGGACCGACACCGCCGGCTCGGGCCGCGTCCCCGCCGCTTTCAACAACCTGGTCGGCCTGAAGCCGACGCGGGGCGCGCTCAGTACGCGCGGCGTCGTCCCCGCCTGCCGGTCGCTGGACTGCGTCTCGGTCTTCGGTCTGACGGCGGGGGACGCCGCCCGCGTCTTCGATGCCGCGCGCGGGTTCGACCCCGCCGACTCGTTCTCGCGCCTGTCGGCGGGCGAAGACGCCCCCGCCCTATGGCTGCCCGGCCCCTTCCGGTTCGGCGTCCCCCGCGAGTCGCAGTGGGAGTTCTTCGGCGACGGCGAGGCACAGAAGCTCTACGAATCGTCCGTTGCCGGTTTGGAGTCGCTGGGCGGCGTCCGGGCCGAGTTCGACTTCCGGCCCTTCGCCGAGGCCGCCGCCCTGCTCTACGCCGGGCCGTGGGTGGCGGAGCGCCTGGCCGCGCTGGGCGGCTTCTTCGCCTCCCACGCCGACGACGTGAACCCGATTGTCCGCGGCATCATCGAGGGGGCGTCAAAATACAGCGCCGTGGACGCATTCACAGGCCTGTACCGCCTGGAAGAGCTGCGCCGCGAATCGTCGCAGGCGTGGCGGGACGCCGACGTCCTGCTGCTGCCCACGACGGGCACGACCTACACCCGCGCCCAAGTCGAGGCCGATCCGGTCCGGCTCAACACGAACCTCGGGTATTACACCAATTTCGCGAATTTATTTGACCTGGCCGTCGTCGCCGTGCCCGCCGGCTTGCGCCCGAACGGCCTGCCGTTCGGCGTGTCGCTCGTCGGGGCGGCGGGGAATGATCGCGCGCTGCTGCGGCTCGGTGATCGTCTGCACCGACGGATGGGGGGCAGGCTGGGGGGAACAAGCACCCTGCTGGGAGACACCCGGTCCCTCAGCCCGCCGATCCCGCCGCCGGGGTGTGTGCCGGTCGCCGTCGTCGGCGCGCACCTGACGGGGCAGCCCCTAAACCACCAGCTCACGAGTCGCGGGGCCAGGCTGACGGCGGCGACGCGCACGGCGGCGGGCTACCGCCTGTACGCCCTGCCCGGCACCGCTCCCCCGAAGCCGGGCCTAATCCGCGACCCCGGTGCCGAGACGAGCATCGAGGTGGAAGTCTGGGCGGTCCCTACGGCCCATTTCGGGGGCTTCGTCGCGGCCATCCCGGCCCCGTTGGGGATCGGCAGCGTCGCGCTGGCGGACGGCTCCTCCGTCAGCGGCTTCATCTGCGAGCCGTTCGCCGTCGAGGGGGCACGGGAGATCACTCAGTTCGGTGGCTGGCGGGCTTATCTCGCCTCGGGCACCGCTGTCCCCGTCTGACGATGTTTCGGGTGGTGCCCGCGCCCCTTGACATCGGCCCCGCCGTCCGCTACAATGGCACAAGGACGCGCGCCGCCTGCGCCCTGCCGACGCTCATGGAACGACAACTCCCAGAAGGGCCGCCGCTGCGGCTGTCCGATTTCGACTATCATCTGCCCGCCGGGCGCATCGCGCAGGTGCCGCTGGAGCCGCGTGACCGGTCCCGCCTGCTGGTCCTGGACCGCGAGGCCGGGTCGCTGACGCACCGCCACTTCTTCGACTTGCCGGAGTATCTCAGCGCGGGCGACGTGTTGGTGCTCAACGACACGCGGGTCACGGCCCAGCGCCTGTTCGGGGCGCGCGTCGATTACCCCGAGGAGCGGGTCGAGACCTTCCTGACGCGCCCGGTCGCCGAGGGACTCTGGGAGGCGCTGGTGCGCCCAGGAAGGAAGCTGCTGCCCGGCGTCACGGTCGCGTTCGGCGACGGCCTGACGGCCCAGGTCTTGGAAAAGACGGACGACCGGGGCGGGCGACTGCTGCGGTTTGCCGCTCCCGAGGGGGTGCCCGTCGAGGAAGCCATCGCGGCCCGGTCGCTGGCCCCGCTGCCGCCCTACATCGGGACGCCCCTGCCTGCCGAGTCGCGCGGGCGCTACCAGACCGTCTACGCCCAGGCCGGCGGGTCGGCGGCCGCGCCCACGGCGGGCCTGCACTTCACGCCCGATCTGCTGGCCCGGATCGAGGCGCGCGGCGTCCGAATCGCCCGCGTCACGCTGCACGTGGGTCTTGGCACGTTCCGGCCCATCGAGGCCGACGACGTCACGGCCCATGTCATGCACGCCGAGCGCGTCTCGGTCAGCCCCGAAGCCGCCGAGGTCGTCAACGGCGCGGCGGGGCGCGTCTTCGCCGTCGGCACGACCTCGGCCCGGACTTTGGAGAGCGCCGCCGTCGGGCCGCGCCGGATCGCCGCGCGCGAGGGCGAGACGGCGCTGTTCGTCACGCCTGGCTACCGGTTCCAGGTGGTAGACGCGCTGATCACGAACTTCCACATGCCGCGCTCGACGCTGCTGCTCCTGGTGAGCGCCCTGGCCGGCGCAGACCCGATCCGCCGGGCCTACGCCGAAGCACTGGCCTCGGAGTACCGGTTCCTGTCGTTCGGCGACGCGATGCTGATCGTGTGAACTCGTTTGGGGGGTGCGGCTCGCCGGCGGGGCAGTGGAATGCCCCGGCAAAGGGGCGTCCTTCGGACGAAGAAGCGGACGTGTCTTCCGTCGCTAGAGTCTTTGCGGGCGAGGGCGCATCCCTGCCGGGGCTTTTCACAGCCCCGGCAGACCCCGCGCCAGTGACCTTGTTGAGGTGTACCAGACCATGCGCGTCGGCATCTTCACCGAGAGCTATCCGCCTCTCATCAACGGCGTCAGCACGTCCGTCCAGACGCTGATCGCCTCGCTGGAGCGGGCCGGGCACGAGACGTTCGTGTTCACGTCGCACTACCCCCGCTACACGGACGACCGCCCCCACGTCTACCGCTACCCCTCCGTCAACTCGCTGGTCGAGCCGGACTACGTGGTGCCTGTGCCCTTCTCGCCGCGCATCTCCCTCGCCCTGCCCCGGCTGGGCCTGGACATCGTGCACTCGCACTCGCCGTTCTTTCTGGGCCTCGTCGCCCGCCGGGCCGCCCGCGCTCTCGGGCTGCCCCACGTCGCCACCAACCACACGCTGTACACCGAGTACGCCCATTATCTGCCCCTGCCCACCGTGGCCGCCACGCGCCGGATGCTGGTCCGGTGGATGCACGGCTTTTACGACTCGTGCGATCAGGTGCTGGCCCCCTCCGACCTGACCCGGCGTGTCCTGACCGAGGACTACGGCGTCCGGGCGCCGGTCTCGGTCGTCCCGACGGCCATCCCCGCGCCGCCCTACGTGCTGGCCCGGCCCGACGCCACCCGGCAGGAGTTCGGCCTGCCGCCCGACGCCCGCATCCTGCTGTACGTGGGCCGGCTGGCCCCGGAGAAGAACCTGGACCTGCTGCTGTGGGCCTTCGCGCGCGTGGCCGAGAGCACGAGCGACACCTACCTACTGCTGGCCGGCAGCGGCAAGAGCCGCGCGCCGCTCGAAGCCCGCGCCCGGACCCTGGGCGTCCACCGCCGGACGCGCTTCGCCGGCTTCCTGCCTCGCACCAAGCTGGACCCGCTGTACCAGGCTGCCGACGTCTTCCTGTTCCCCTCGAAGACCGAGACGCAGGGCCTGGCCGTGGGCGAGGCCCTGGCGGCGGGTCTGCCCTGTGTCGTCGTCAACGCCGGCGGTGCCCCCGAGTCGGTCCGCGAGGGCGTGGACGGCTTCCTGGTGCCCGACGCCCCTGAGGCGATGGCCGACCGGGCACTGGAGATCCTGCGCGACCCTCCCCTGCGCCGCCGCCTGTCGGGCGAAGCCAAGCGCGGGGCCGTGTCGCGCACCCCCGAGCAGGTCGGTGGGCGCGTCCTGGCCGTCTACGACGCCCTGCTGGCCGCGCGGCGGGCGGGCGGGGCGCGGGGCGGGGCGGCACAGGACGCGCCCCGGCGGGAGGGGTAGGCCGGCTCGGGTCGGATGCGTCAGTGATCCCACGCCGTCCCTAGGGCGGCCAGCCGGTCGTGGTACTCGACCCCGCTGACCCACGGGGCGGGCCAGGCGGACAGGCCGCGATGGGCACCCGCGAATGCGCCCGCGAGGCAGGCCAGTGAGTCCGAGTCGCCCGCGCTGACGGCAGCCCGGCGCACGGCGGCTACGGGGTCGTTGGGAAAGAGCAGAAAGCAGAGCAGGCCCGTCGCCAGCGCCTCCTCGGCCACCCAGCCCTCGCCGGTGATCGCGCAGGGGTCGGCCTCGCGGTCGGCCCGTGCCAGCGCGGCCTCCAAGCGGGCGAGGCTGCCCAGGCACTCGTCCCAGCCGCGCGCGATGAAGCCCTGCGGCGTTGCCTCCCCAGGCCGCTCCCACAGCTCCCCAAGCCAGTCCGCGTGGTAGATCTCGCGCTGCGAGAGGGCATAGGCGCGCAGCCGCCGGGGCAGCCCCTCCGGGTCGCCGCCTGCCGCCAGATCGGCCACGGCCTCGGCGGTCAGGTCGGAGGCGGCCAGAGCCGTGGGGTGCCCGTGGGTCAGCGCGGACTGGAACTGGGCCAGCGCGGCGCGGGTCGCGTCATCGACACCGGGCAGCAGGCCAACCGGGGCGACCCGCATGTTCGCGCCGCAGCCTTTGGAGCTTGCGACGGTGGCCCGCACCCAGGGCAGGCCCTGCGCCAGGCGGCCACAGGCCGTTATGCACGTGACGCCCGGCGCGCGGTCGTTGTCGGGGCTGTTGTTCCAGGCGACGAAGGCCCGCCGCAGCGGCCCCTCGGTTGTTCGGGCGGTGTAGGGGCGCTCGGCTGCCACAAGCGCCTCGCCGACGGCCAGAGTCATTTGCGTGTCGTCGGTAACGCGCCGGCCCGGTTCGGCAGGTCCACCCGGCCCCCAGCGCGCCTCGATCTCCGCCACGCTCTGGATGAACTCCGTCTCCGCCCCCAGGGCATCACCCAAGGCCAACCCGAACAGGCAGCCCGAGGCGGCGTTTGTTTTTGAATCCGTCATCCTGGCATATTACTCCATGTCGGCACGGTTTAGCCCCGATTATTTGTGTCTATAACGCGGAGGAGGGATATCCCGATCGGGATTAGAAAGCGCAGGGTAGACACTTTGGAATTGCAGTCGTTCGGACTGGACAACGCGGTGACACATTGGAGCTTGTCGGAGGCCATGCTCCATTATAGCCTCTTCGTGGCGATGTTCGCCCTGGGAGCGGCGTTCGTGTTCTTCCTGGTGGAGCGGGAAAAGATCCTGCCGGCCTACCGGGGCACGATGACGACGTCGGCGATGATCTGCGGGGTGGCTGCGGTGGCCTACTACTTTATCACGTCACAGTACGCGCCGGGCAAGCCGTTCCCTACGGCCGTGCGCTACGTGGACTGGACGGTGACGACGCCGCTGCTGCTGCTGAAGTACCCCGAGATGCTGAAAGTCCGCGGCTCGGCGTTCGCCTGGAAGCTGATCCTGGCGGACCTGTTCATGATCGTGACCGGGTTCATCGGCGAGCTGTCCGGGGCATCGCTGAACGGCCACTGGTATCCCAATGTCGCGGGCGGCATCGGGGCGCACTACGTCTGGGGGACGATCTCGACCCTGGGGTATCTGGTCATCCTGGCGATCCTGCTGACGGAAGGCAAAAAGCTGGCCGCCGAGCAGCCGCTGCCGATCCGGCACGGCATCAGGTCCATGAACCTGTACCTGCTCACGCTGTGGGGCATCTACCCGATCGTGTACGTGTTCGAGGGGCTGAGCGCGTCGCACCTGGCCTGGCACGTGAACCTGGACTGGTTCAACGTCGCGTCATCGGTGGGGGATGTGATCAACAAAGTTGGCTTCGGCGTGACGGCGTACCTGGCCGTCAGGGCGCTGTCGGGTGACGACCAGAACAGCCCCGACCGGGTGCCGGAGCCGGACACGGCGGCGCGGCGGTAAGGAGAAGTGCAGAAGGCCCCGCCGTGGACGGCGGGGCTTTTTATGCCGGGGCAGATGTCTAGGCGATCCCGTTCAGGCGACCAGCTCTAGGGTGGGGGCGACGTGCCCGGCCTGGATGACGCGGTTGCGGCCCGCGCTTTTGGCCCGGTACAGCGCGCCGTCGGCCTCGGCGATCAGGGCCGGGCCGTCCATGCCGAAGCCGTGCGCGGCAAGCCCGTGCGTGGCCGACCCGAGCGAGGCCGTCACAGGGCGCTCGGCCCAGCCGTCCCCCTCAATCGCCGCCCGGATGCGCTCCGCGACCACGAGCGCGCCCCGCGCATCCGTCTGCGGCAGGATCAGGCCGAACTCCTCGCCGCCGTAGCGGGCCACCAGGTCGGTCTCGCGTGCCTCCCGCAGCAGCAGGTCTGCAACGCGCCGCAGCACCGCATCGCCTCCCTGGTGGCCGAACATGTCGTTGTACTGCTTGAAGTGGTCCACGTCGAGCATGAGCAGAGACAGCGGCGGCCCATAGCGCGCGGCCCGCGCCACTTCGGCGTCCAGCCGGTCCCCGAAGGCGCGGCGGTTACGCAGCCCGGTCAGGACGTCCGTGGTCGCCAGCGCCTCCAGCTCGGCGTTCGCCTTTGCCACCTCGCCCATCTGGAACTCCAGGACGATGTTGTAAGTCTCGATCTGCCGGCGGGCCTCCTCGCGGGCCATGTCGCTGCCGATCCACTGCGCCATCAGGCGCAGTATCTCCTTGTCGCTCTCGGTGAACGGCCCGGTGTGCGGGGCCGCCCCGGCGAAGCAGAGCGTACCGTGGAGGATGTCGCCGACCCACAGGGGCGCCCCCAGGTAGGCTTCGAGGCCGGTCGCGGCGTAGGCGGGCAGGTCGCACCAGTCGGAGCCGCCGACGTGGGCAACGGCCTTGACTTCGGCCGCCCGCACCACCTGCGAGCAGTAGGTGTTGTCCGTGCCACAGGTCAGCCCGACGGGGAAGGAGTTGCCGGGGGATACGGCGTGTACAAACGTGCATTGCTGGCCCTCCACCTGGGCGAGGGTGCCGATCTCCAGGCCGAAAAAATCGCAGCCCAGGGCCAGCAGGCGCGCGACCTTCTCGTCCAGCGTCAGCCCGCGCGCGGTCATCAGGCCCTGGAGTCGCCGCAGCCGGTCCTCGCTGCGCCGCAGCGCCTCCTCGGCCCGGTGGCGCTCGGTCAGGTCGTGCAGGACCGAGAGCAGGACGGGCCTGCCATCCAGTGTCACCGGCGTCAGCGTCACCTCGACGGGGAACTCCACGCCGTCCGCCCGGCAGTGGGTCCAGTCGAACCGGTGGTGCCCGCACCGCCGGGCGATCCCGTCCATCTCCCTGGCCTTCTCGTCGGAGCGCCTGCCGTCGGGCTGGAACTCGGGTGACAGCGCGGCGGGGTGGTGCGACAGCAGCACGGCCTTGTCGGCGCAGCGCAGCAGGGCGACGGCGGCGGGGTTGCAGTCAACGACGCCGCTCTCTCCGAGAAGCAGGTGTGCGTCGGATGACTGCTCGAACAGCACACGGAACCGCTCTTCGGCCATATGCCGCTCGGTGACGTCGTGGGAGACGCCGATCACCCCCTGCACCGACCCGTCCGCGCCGCGCAGCGGCCCCACCCGACTCTCCCACGTCCGGCCGCCCAGTTGGGAGACGCAGGAGACCGACTCGCCCGCCAGGGCGCGGCGGACCGACGGCCCGACCACGGGGTCGCCGCCGTACATCTCGAACAGCGACTGCCCGACGACCTGACCCGGCTTCAGCCCGAGCGCCCCGAGGCCCTGCCCCTCCGATGTCGTGAAGACGCCCCTGGCGTCCAAACTGAACAGGACCAGGGGCGCGTTCTCGACCACGGCGCGCAAGCGCTCCTGGGTCTGGCGCAGCGCGTCTTCGGCCTTCTTGTCGTCGGTGATGTCGGTGAAGGTCTGCACAACGGCGTAGGGCCGGTCCTCGCCGGCGTGGAAGAGCGGCGCGACGTTCAGCCGCAGCCACTGCACGGGCTGGCCGGGCCGCGCGAGGCCCAGGACGCACTCCGACTGTGCCTGACCCGATTCGAGCGCCACGCGGCTGGGCTGGCGCTCGCGCGGCAGATCGGCCCCACTCTCGTCCACCACGCGCCAGCCGGGGCTGTGGACGTGGCGGTCGGCGAAGCCGCCCGGCGGCAGCCGCAGGATGCGCTCGGCGCTCCGGTTACACATCAGGATGGTGCCGTCCCAGTCCTGGACGGTGAAGCCCTCCTGCATGGCGTTGAGCGATGCCAGGAACAGCCGCTGGCTTTCCTGGAGCGCGTCCATCTCCTGCGCCCCGTCGCCGTGCCTCGTCTCCGCGTTCGTGTCGGTCATTTCTGCGCGCACCGCATCTTCATCCCATTCCCGTAATCCGAGCGCCCTTTGAACTTCAGTTCTTGTGAACCCTAGTCCATGTATCGGGAAAGCCCGCGCATTTTTGCAGGGGCCGGGATGTTTTGTCTCCGCCCCGGCGGGGGACACCGACGAAGGGTTGGCGAGAAGGGGGAAACAGTCATGGCAGGAAGATTGGACGGCAGAGTCGCCCTTGTGACGGGGGCTTCGTCGGGCATCGGGGAGGCGACCGCCCTCGCCCTCGCCCGTGAGGGCGCGCGGGTCGCCCTCTCGGCACGGCGCGCGGACCGCCTCGAATCGCTGGCAAAGCGCATCGAGGCGGAAGGGGGACAGGCGCTGGCGGTCACGGCGGACGTGGCTCAGGAGGATCAGGCGCGGCGCATGGTTTTGGAGACAAACGCGAAGTGGGGGCGGCTGGACATCCTGGTCAACAACGCCGGCGTGATGCTGCTCGGGCCGATTGCCAACGCGGACACCGAGGACTGGCGGCGGATGATCGGCACCAACGTCCTGGGGCTGATGTACGCCACCCACGCCGCGCTGCCCCTGCTGAAAGAAGACAAGGTGAAGGAGTCGGGCGGCGGGCACGTCGTCAACGTGTCGAGCGTCGCGGGCCGGACCGCGCGGGCAGGCAGCGGCGTCTACAACGCCAGCAAGTGGGGCGTCGGCGCGTTCTCCGAGTCGCTGCGCCAGGAGGTCTACAAGGATAAGGTCCGGGTGACGATCATCGAGCCGGGCGCGGTGGCGACCGAGCTGACGGACCATATCACGCACCCGGAGACCAAGCAGCAGATTCGGGAGTTCATCGGGGCCATGACGCCGCTGGAGAGCGAGGACATCGCCGCCGCCATCGTCTACGCCGTGACGCAGCCGGCGCGGGTCAACGTCAACGAGATACTCGTCCGCCCCACCGAACAGGAGCGGTAGGGGGCGCGCCCAGGCCATCAAGAATCTCATCCCCGGCCCTTTTCCTTCAGCAAATGGAAGGGGGCAAGGCAGGGCGGGGTTTCCTGCGGGGCGGGGTCCCGGCGCGGCGACTTTTCCCGCCCCTGCCCCGTATAGAAAAGGCCATGCCGCGCCGCGCTTCCCCCCTCTGCTTGCCCGTTTTCTTCCTGTGCGGCCTCGGCCTACCGTGCCAGCCCCCGCGGGCCGCGCCCGCCGCGCCGGATTATGCCCGCGCGCCCTTGATGCGGCTGCTGCACTGGCCGCGCTTCCCCCTCCGCGTTTTCCTCGCCACGCACGGGTCCGAAGAGGCGCAGGAAGCGCGGGACGTACAGAGGGGGTTCGACCTCTGGGTGCGCGCGACCGGAGGCGGGGTGTGCTATGTAGTCGTGGATGCGCCCGACAAGGCCGACCTCACGGTGCGGCTCGTGCCCTCGGCGGCGCTGCCGGGGAAGGCGGGCGCGGTGGGCATGACCACGGTCTATTCCCACGGGGCGACGCTGGCGCGGGCCGAGATCCACCTGGCGACGGGGGAGGCGACGCCGGAGGACATCACCGCGACGGCGGCGCATGAGTTCGGCCACGCGCTGGGTATCCAGGGGCACAGCGACGACCCGGACGACCTGATGTACCCCTCCGAGACGCGCTTCTTTTCCGCCGCCGGTGAGCGCCTGCCCACACCCGCCCCGTCCGTCACGGCGCGCGACCTGAACACGTTGCGCGCCTGCTACCCGGCCCTGCCGGGGCCTCCCCCCGCCAAAAACGTCCGCCCCTCCTGAGCGTCCCGCGCGGCCCACAGCGGCGACCAGTCGCGCAGGCTGGGCATCAGCCGCCCGCCGGCCCCGCGGCAGGTCCGCTGGAAGAACTCCCAGTCGTCCGCCGTCACCGCCCAGCGGCCCCCCCGCCGGTGCCCGCGCAGCCACCCCCAGGTGAGCCAGTCGTAGACGCGGCGGCGGCTCAGGCCGCACCGCCCGGCCACCTCCTGCGGCGTGTACCACTCCCCCGCCTCCTGCCCGTCGGCCCGCGCCGCCCCTTTGGTCTGTCTGCTCATCGCTTGGTCGCCGACGCCGCCTCCCAAAAACGGAAAAGCCGGGGCGCAAACGCGCCCCGGCCTCCGCTGGACAAACGGCATTTCTTATGTTACAATCCAGTGTCCTGGTAAGCCCAGTGTCCCGGCAAGTGGCTCCCCGAGTAGGACTCGAACCTACAACATCTCAGTTAACAGCCGAGTGCTCTGCCAATTGAGCTATCGAGGAATAAGCGCCGCAGATATTATAGACTCTGCCGGCGGGAATGTCAAGAGGGCGCGGGTACGGCGCGCACGGAAATCGGCACGGAAACTCGCGTTGAAAATCACCGAAATCAGGCTGCACGACGTCTGCCGCGCTACCCTCGTGGTCGAGATGCCCGAATACGAGGCGTGGACGACCGAGGGCCGGCCCCACCTGCCGCGCCTGCTGTTCCGGCTCCTGCCCCAGATGGCCTCGCAGCGGTGCGTCAACGAAGACGACCTCCCGTTCCAGCGCGAGGCGCAGGCGACCGAGATCCCGCACCTGTTCGAGCACCTCATCATCGAGATCCAGAACCAGGTCCGGCGCGGGCTGGGGGCACCGCTCTCGGGCGAGACGCGCTGGAACTGGACCGTAGACCCGCGCGGGCGCTTCCACGTGACCGTGGACTACGACAACGAGCTGGTCGCCCTGGGGGCGATCCGCCTGGCCGAGCGCCTGGTCAACGCCCTGGACAGCCGCGACCTCGCCCGCGTGGACATGGCCCGCGAGGTCGCGCGCCTGCGCGAGATCGCCTGCCTCTCGCGCCGCCTGAGCGCCCCGCCGCCGGTGCGGGCGGGCTGAAGGCACCTCCCCCATCATCCGCTAGTCCTAACTCCTAGTCCTAACTCCCAGTCCTAACTCCCCCCGGAAATGACACTGTCGGTGACGGGACTAGGGAGCGCCCCGGAGCCGGGCGATGTCGCGCACTGGCGGGGCACCGAACAGGCGGCTGTACTCGCGGCTGAACTGTGACGGACTCTGGTAGCCGACCCGGTAGCCTGCCGTCGCCGCGTCAAGAGCCTCGGACAGCATCAGGCGGCGCGCCTCCTGGAGGCGCAGGTGCTTCTGGTACTGGAGCGGGCTGAGGGCGGTGACTGCCTTGAAGTGGTGGTGCAGGCCGGACGGACTCATGCACACCTCCTGTGCAATCGTTTCGATCCGCAGCGGCTCGGCATAATGGCGCTTGAGCCAGTCGATAGCCCTAGCGACGCGCTGTGTCAGGCTGTTGTTGACGGCGATCTGGCGCAGCCGCGCGCCCTGCTCGCCCCGCAGCAGGCGGTACAGAATCTCGCGCTGGGCCAGCGGGGCCAGCATCGGCACGTCACCCGGCGTATCCAGCAGGCGCAGCAGGCGCAGCACGGCGTCCAGCAGCGGCGCGTCCGTCCGGCTGAGCGACAGGCCGCGGGCCGCAGCGGCGTCAGGCGGCGGCCCCTCCATTTCCATCAAGAGCAGGCTGATCTGGCGTGGGTCGATGTCCAGGCAGAACCCGAGGTACGGCTGTTCCGGCGACGCCTCGACGACCTGCGTGGTCAGGGGCAGGTCCACCGACATCAGCAGGTAGTGTGTGGAATCGTGCAATTGGCTTTCTTCCTCAAGCACGGCCAACTTGCTGCCCTGGGCGACGATGCAGAACGTCGGCTTCTGAATCCCATAGACCGGCTCGGAAGGAGCCGACAGGCGGTACAAGGTCAGCGGGGGGAACGCAGTCGGGTGTGTGCCGTCAACCGCCGTCAGCCGGCCGAGCAACACGGTCAGTTCAGCCTGCCTCTCGCAGGGCGCGTTTTTCATGCCCTCAGTGTACCCGCTCCGCTCCCCCGTCCCCTTTGGCTTTTCGTCCAGTTGCAGGATCAGGCAATAACCTTGCGGTATCCGGTTATGGCCTTTCCTAAGGGGCGGGTAAGATGGTCTCATCTTAACAGAATGAATATGCCCAGGAGACCATCAGCATGAACGTATCTGGATATGCGGCCCAGTCGGCGACTACGCCGGTCGCGCCGTGGGAGTTCGAGCGGCGCGCGCCGCGCCCGGACGACGTGGTGATCGACATCCTCTACTGCGGCGTCTGCCACACCGACATCCACCAGACGCGCAACGGGTGGGGCAACGCCGTTTACCCGATGGTGCCGGGCCACGAGATCGTCGGGCGCGTCACCCAGGTCGGTGAAGCCGTCACCCGGTTCAAGGCCGGCGACACGGTGGGCGTGGGCACCATGGTGGACTCGTGCGGGCACTGCGCGGCCTGCCGGGCCGGGCTGGAAGTCTACTGCGAAAACCTCTGCACCCAGACCTACAACGACAAGGACCGCCGCGACGGCTCGCCGACCTATGGCGGCTACTCGGCGCGGATCGTCGTCTCCGACAGGTTCGTCCTGCACATCCCCGAGGCGCTTGACCCGAAGGCCGCCGGGCCTCTGCTCTGCGCGGGCATCACCACCTACTCGCCATTGAAGCACTGGAAGATCGGGCCGGGCCACAGGGTCGCGGTCGTCGGCCTGGGCGGGCTGGGGCACATGGGGCTGAAGTTCGCCAAGGCGCTGGGCGCGGACGTGTCGCTGTTCACGCGCTCCGCGGATAAAGAGGGCGAGGCGCGGCGGCTGGGCGCGGACCACGTTGTGATCTCTACCGACCCGGCGCAGATGGCGGAGGCTGCCGCCCAGTTCGACTTCATCCTGGACACGGTGCCGAGCGCGCACGACTTCAACCCCTACCTGGCGGCGCTGAAGCTGGACGGGACGCTGATCCTGGTCGGCCAGCTTGACGCGATTGACCCGCCTGTCCTGGGGGTGTCGCTGATGGCGGGGCGCAAGTCCCTCGCGGGTTCGGGGGCGGGTGGCATCGCCGAGACGCAGGAGATGCTGGAGTTCTGCGCCGAGCGCGGCATCACCTGCGACGTGGAGATGATCGGCATCGGGGACGTCAACGACGCCTTCGAGCGTGTGCTCAAGAGCGACGTGCGGTATCGGTTCGTCATCGACATGGCCTCGCTGAACGCCTGAGAGGCGCGCGCAAAAAACGCCCCCGGCACTGAAGATGACTTTCAGCGCCGGGGGCGAACTCTTGCGCTTTCCCGCTTGATCTTTTTCTCTTTTTTAGGCGGCTGCTCAGTGCCGGAAGATGGTGAACACGGCGATTGCCAGGCCCAGAAGCTGGAACGGGTCGACGCGCGAGGGGGCACCGCCCTGGTTGATCGTGATGTTGTCGCCCGCCTGGACCATGTACGTCCCCTGGACCGTCGCGTCGCTGGCGTTCAGCTTGATGGTCTGGGCCGCGCCCGTCCTGGGGTTGGAGCGGATGATCTGCACCTCGTTGATCTTCGCCCGGTCGGACAGGCCGCCGGCCTTGCCGATGGCGGCGGCCAGCGAGATCGGCTGGCCGTTCGTCAGCCCGTACTCGGCGGGGTTGCGGATGCCCGGCCCGGTCAGGGTGTAGGTGGCGGCGACGGTGGCGGCGGGGACGATAATGCTGTCGCCGTCTACCAGGACCGGGTTGAGGGTGGCGTCGGTCGGATTCTGGCCCGCCGTCGCGTACTGGAACGGGAGCGTGTCGGTCGGGGCCGCCCCGAAGTGGCGGATGACGATGCCCGTCGTGTTGGCCGCCAGTGTCGGCCCGCCCGCCGCCTGCAAGGCGCTGTAGGCCGTCGTGCTGGCCGGCACCTGGAACCGACCCGGCTTTACGACCTGGCCTTGGACGTTGATGAAGATCGGCTGGGCCTCGCGGCTGCCGACCGTGATCACGTCGCCGCCGTGCAGGGCGGGGTTGCCCGCCGGAGTCTGGGCGTCCAGAAACGATTTGTAGTCCACGGTCTCTTTGCCGTTGGTGTCGCCGCGCGTGATCTCGACCTTGCTCAGGTCGGCGTTCAGGGCGGGCACGGCCTGGCGCAGCACGTCGTCCAGGTGGGCGTTGGTGCGGACGACGTAGTGGCGCGGCGAGGTGACCAGGCCGGCGACGTCCACGCCGATGCCGCCCGCGTCGAGGATGGTGACCACGACCTGCGGCTTGACGTAGAACTGGGACAGCCCGGTCGCTTTGCGGCCCGGCCCGCCCGCCGCGCCGCGGATGGTCGCGGCGGCCTGGGCGGGGGTCTTGCCCTGGACGAAGACCTGGTTGATGTAGAGCATGGTGATGTTGCCGCTGCCGTCCACGGTGTAGTCACCGGTCAGAGTCGGCTCGTTTGCGACCGTGACGTGGATCTTGGCATTGGCGTCGATCACGCCCGTCTGCGCCGCGGCGGGGGGGGCACTCCCGCTCAGCAGAAAGGCGGTGCAGAGGAGCAGAAGGGCGGCCCGCAGGCGCGACAGAGGGAGGCGCGGGGCGGGGCGGGGGGCATAGCGGTCGGCATGGCTCATGGTGGTGTGTGTACTTCCTGGATTCGAGACGTGACCGCCGCTCCGGGACGAGCGGCGGGCGGGCGCATCGCGCCCTCAGACATAAGCCAGAGGCAAGAACCGTGCCAAAACGGAGGCCCCCGCCGAAGCAGAGACTCGGGCGGAAGACGGACAGGTCGCGGCCCTACGCCACGGCCTCTTTCAGGGCGGCATCCGGGACGGCGTCCGGGGCGGCGTCCTCCCCTGGGCGGGGCACGACGTTCTCCGCCTGGGGGCCTTTAGGACCCTCGCCGACCTCGTACTCGACCTCCTGGCCTTCGCGCAGGGACTTGTAGCCGTCCTGCCGGATGACGGAGAAGTGGACAAACAGGTCTTTGCCCTGGCCGGTGTCAATAAACCCGTAGCCTTTGGCATCACTGAACCACTTGATCTTACCTACTGGCATTGCGTGTGCGCTCCTTATCTCTCCGCTATCTCCTCCCGCTCTGGCTGCCGGGTCCGGCGGCGGCGGGTTTTGCCGCGATCTTCTCCCGAAACGTGCTCACGTCTGGCAGGCAGGCCTGCCCGGACGAAGGGTAGCATAAACGGTGCGATTTGTCAAGAGGAAACGTGCGATGGCACACGGGCCGATGCCCGCCGCCCCGCCGGGGCAAACCCGTAACTGAGGCCCAGGGGCCGGTGGCCTACGGGCCGCCCCCCGTGTCCCCCCGCAGCCGCGCCAGGTCGCCCGGCGTGTTGACGTTGACCAGGTGCGCGGCGACGTGGGCGGGCGCGTCGGCGGCGTGGAACTCCCCCGCCTCGATCAGCCCGTGCAGGGACAGGCGTCCCGCCGCCAGGCGTGCTTCCAGCAGCGGCAGGCAGGCGGGGGCATAGACCGAGAACAGCGGCTCCCACCGGCCCGCGCTGCGGACCGCCAGCCCGTGCGGGCCTTCCGTCCCGCCCGCCGAAGCGAACAGGGCGGCCAGCCAGTGCAGGTCGGCGGGCTGGAGCAGCGGCAGGTCGCAGGCCAGGGCGAGTACGGGGGCCTGGGCGTGATGCAGGGCCGCTTCCAGCCCCCCCAGCGGCCCTCGGCCCGGTGCGCGGTCAGGGACGAAGGCGACGCAGGGCAGGGGCCAGGTGCCGGGCCGGGAGCGCCCGGCCACGGATACGGACAGACCCGCGTCCAGCGCCGCCCGCGCCGTCCGCTCCAGCAGCGTTTCCCCCTCCCACTCCAGCGCGGCCTTGTCCGTGCCCATGCGCAAACTCAGGCCCCCGGCCAGGATCGCTACGGTGATTCGCATCGGTTCCCTCTCCTACTGTGTGCCGGTGCCCGTGCTTCTACGGGCTTCTTCGGGTTTCCGCGCTTCCCTGCCGTGTTGGCATGGATTGTGCATCCTGCCCCTCTAAGTCCCGCCAAAGTGCGGCGGGAGACAAGGGGGCGCGGATTTGGTTTCAACATCTTTGGAATCTTCTTTGGAATCTTCTTTGCTGGATCGGGCGGAAACAGGGGCGGGCCTGACGACGGGCGGGTCGGCGTTCATCGAGCAGGCGCAGGAGAGCGGGCAGTACTTCATCCACCAGCCCTACCACCTGTACTCGGAGGCCAATCATGCCGCCTGGCGGCGGCTCTACGCGGGCATGGAGGAGCGCTGGGCGCGTCACGCCAACGCCCCGTTCCTGCGCGGGCTGGACGCGCTGCGCCTGGACCCGTGCCACGTCCCGCGGCTCACCGACGTCAACAAGTTCCTGCGGCCCTTGACCGGGTTCCAGGCCGTCGCCGTCAGCGGCTTCCTGCCCGCGTTCGTGTTCTTCGACTGCCTGAGCCGCCGCGAGTTCCCGACCACGATCACCATGCGCGACGCTTCCGAGGCGTTCGCCCCCTGGCCGGACATCTTCCACGACATCACCGGCCACGTGCCCATGCACACCGACCCGGCTTTCGCCGACGTCCTGGTCCGGTTCGGGCGCTGCGCCCATACCGCCGCCGAGATGGTCTCGGGCATCGCCGACGCCGACGAGCAGGCGCGGCGGCTGACCAGCATCATCCGGGCGATGGCCCGCTTCTTCTGGTTCACCATCGAGACCGGCCTGATGCGCTCCCCCGAAGGCCTGAAGGTCTACGGCAGCGCCTTGCTCTCGTCGCGCGCCGAGATGGACCGGGCCGTGGACCCCGCCCTGGTCCAGCAGTCCCCGCTGCAACTGGAATGGGTCATCCACCAGGGGTTCCTGCCGAACTTTTTTCAGCCGCTGCTGTTCGTCGTGGACTCGTTCGACCACCTGTTCGGGCTGGTCGGCGAGCTGGAAGACTGGATGCGGCACGGGAAGCTGGACGACGTCGCGCCGGGCGAGCCGAACATCTCCGCCTCGGACGTCCAGAGCTTCCTCCAGGGGGCGGGCACCCGATGACCACGCTGCCGACGCCCGCCGCTCCCCAGAGTCTTGCCGCCCGGCATCCGGCGGGCGACGGGTGCCTGCACCGGATGGTCGAGGCGCAGGCGGCCCGGACGCCCTCGGCCCCGGCGCTCATCTGGGCGGGTGGATGCTTGACGTATGCCCGGCTGAACGGGGACGCGAACCGGCTGGCCCGGCACCTGCGGCGGCACGGGGTCGCGCCGGGCGTCCTGGTCGCGGTCTGCGCCGAGAGCGGCCCGGAGATGGTCGTCGCCCTGCTCGCGGTGCTGAAGGCCGGGGGGGCTTACGTCCCGCTCGACCCTGCCTACCCCGCCGAGCGCCTGGCCTTCATGCTGGACGACACCGCCGCGCCGCTCGTCCTGACGCTGTCGCGACTGCGGGACGTGCTGCCCACCTCATCCCAGAGCCGCGTGCTGTGCCTGGACGCCGACGCCGCGCTGTGGGGCGGCGAGCGCGGGGACGACCTGGACGGCGGGGCGGGGCCGGACGACCTGGCCTATGTCATCTACACGTCGGGTTCCACGGGCAAGCCCAAGGGCGTCCTGCTGGCCCACCGGGGGGCGCATGCCAATCTGGGCTGGCGTCAGGAGGCGTTCCCGCTCGACGAGTCCGACCGGATGCTCCAGTCGTACTCGTTCAGCTTCGACCCGTCCGTGTGGGCGATCTTCTGGCCGTTGGTATCCGGCGCGGCCCTGGTCCTGCCCCGCCCCGGCGGCTTGGCCGACCCCGGCTACCTGGTCGAGACGCTGGTCAACGAGGACATCACCGTGGCGGGGTTCGGCCCGGCCCTGCTGCGGACGCTGCTGGCCCGCCCCGAGTTTGCCCGCTGCCGAATGCTGCGCCACCTGTTCTGCGGCGGCGAGGCCCTGCCGCCGGATCTGCCCGCCTTGGCCCACGCCCGGCTGCCCCGGACGGCCCTGCACAACGTCTACGGCCCGACCGAGGCGACCATCGACGCCGCCTGGTGGACGGTCCCGCGCGGCTGGTCGGGGGCCGTCGTCCCCATAGGCTTCCCCGCCGCACAATCTGAGCTGTTTGTGCTGAACGGTGATCTCACCCCCGTGCCGGACGGCGAGGCCGGCGAGCTGTACGTCGGCGGCATCGGCCTAGCGCGCGGCTACCACGCGCGGCCCGACCTGACGCAGCAGTCTTTCCTGCCCCATCCCTTCGACCGCACCCCCGGCGCGCGGCTGTACCGCACGGGCGACCTGGTCCGGCGCGGGCCGGACGGCGCGCTGCTCCACCTGGGCCGGATCGACTCCCAGGTCAAGATCCGCGGCTTTCGGATCGAGCTGGGCGAGATCGAGGCCGCCCTGTGTGCGCACCCCTTAATCCAAGACGCCATCGTCGCCCGGCGCGAAGACGGTCCCGAGGGGTGTGGCGGGAATGAGCCGCGCCTGGTGGCCTACTTCGTGACCGCCGGCGACCCGCCCGCCGACTTGCGCGACTGGCTCTCCCAGACTCTGCCCGCGCACATGGTCCCCGCGCTGTTCGTCCGCCTGGTCGCGCTGCCGCTGACCCCGAGCGGCAAGCGGGACCGCACCGCCCTGCCGCCGCCCGGAGCCGAGGCTGGGGGGCGTGTGGGAGCGGCGGCGGACTTCCTGCCGCCGCGCGATGCCCTGGAGCGGCAGATCGCGCGGGTCTGGGAAGAGCTGCTGGACGTCCGCCCCGTCGGCCTCCGGGACAGCTTCTGGGACCTGGGCGGGCACTCGCTGCTGGCCGCGCGCCTGCTGGACCAAGTCGGGGCGGCCTGCGGCCGGGCGGTGCCCCTGTCCGCGCTGTACGAAGGCGGGACCGTGGAGCACCTGGCCGACCTCTTGCGCCGCCCGCCGCCTGATCCGTCGGACGGGGCGGCCCCGTGCCTGACCAGGATCGCGCCGGACGGGTCCCGCCGCCCCTTCTTCTTCCTGTACGGCTTTCACCCGCTGGGCGGCTTTTACTGCCACTCGCTGGTTCGACGCTTCCCCGCCGGGCAGCCTCTCTATGCCCTCCACCCGCCCGTCGTGCGCGGCGCGGGGCGGCTCACGATTGAAGCGCTGGCGAGCGAGTACGTCGGAGTCCTGCGCGCGGCCCAGCCGCACGGCCCGTACCGCCTGGGCGGCTTCTGCGGGGCGGGCCTGATCGCCTTCGAGATGGCCCGGCAGCTCACCGCGCGGGGCGAGGCCGTCGAGTTTCTGGCCCTGATCGAGGTCCATGCGATCAACGCCCGGTTCCGCCTGGCCCTGCGGCGGCTGACGGGCGGCCCGCGCGCGTTCGGGATGGCACAGCGGGTTCTCTCGCCCGCCGTGGCCGCCGCCCAGGGCTGGTGGCAGGCGTGGCGGGGACGCGCCGCGCCGGGCCTGATCGCCGCCCTGGACCGCGCCGCGGGGGCGTATGTTCCCGGCTTCTACGCCGGTCCGCTCGCTCTGTTCCGGGCCTGTGACGACCCGGAGACGTTTGCGGGCGACCCCGTGGCGCTGTGGCGGGAGGCCGCGCCGGGCCTGACCGCCCATGACGTCCCCGGCACCCACCTGGGCTGTCTGCTGGAACACGTCGGCGGCCTCGGCGACGCCCTGGGGGCCGGCCTTGATGCCCTTGACTGCTGACGCCGTATATCTCTGGCGGGCGGACCTGGACCGCCCGCCTGTCCCGTTTGAGGCGCTGGCCGGGACGCTGTCGCCGGACGAAAACGCGCGGGCGGACCGCCTGCGCCGCCCCCTCGACCGGAGCCGGTTCGTCGCCGCGCGCGGCCTGCTGCGCCTGCTGCTCGGCGAAGCGCTGGGCCTCCCCGCGCGCGGCCTGCGCTTTACCTACGGCCCGCACGGCAAGCCCGCCGTTGCCAGCGGCCCCCGCTTCAACCTGTCCCACTCGGACGGCCAGGCCCTGTTCGCGCTTTCCCACGCCCGCGAGGTCGGCATCGACATCGAGCGTGTTTGGGACGACTTGGCCGTGCTGTCTCTGGCGGCCCGCTGGCTGCCCCCGCCCGCCTCCGCCGCGCTGTCGGCCCTGCCCCCCGCCGCGCGGCCCGCCGCCTTCTGCCGTGCGTGGGTGCGCCACGAGGCCTCCCTGAAGGCGCGCGGACTGGGCCTCGCCGCCTCCGGTCTGCCGGAGGCTGACCCCGCCCGATGGACGCTGCTTGACCTCGAAGTCCCGCCGCCGTACCGCGCCACGCTGGCCGTGGGTGGCTCAGGGGTGCGTATCGAGTGGCGCGACTTCTGAGCCGGGGGCCGCAGCACCCGACCGGCCCGTCGGAACGCTGATCACTCCGGCAGGAGCTTCTCCCGCTTGATCGCTTCCAGCAGGCCCGCCGACGCCTCACTCACCAGATGGTAAACGCCCTCGAAGCCGCCCACGAGGTACGGGTCGGGGACCTCGCGCACCGTGGCTTCGGGCGCGTACTCTAGAAAAGGCCGCACGACGGCCCGGTAGCCGGGGCGGGGGGCGGCCAGCGCCCACACGTCGCGCAGGTTCTGGTCGTCCATCGTCAGGACGTAGTCGAAGGCGTTCAGGTCATCCGCTGTGATCTGGCGGCCCTGGTGCGCGTAGTCGATGCCGTGCTGGTCCAGCAGCGCGCGTGTGCCGGGGTGGGGCGGGTGGCCGATGTGCCAGTCGCCGGTCCCCGCCGAGTCGGCCTCGATTTCCCCGGCCAGCCCCGCCGCACGGACCTGGTGCCGGAACACGGCCTCCGCCATCGGGGAGCGGCAAATGTTGCCCAGGCAGACGAACAGAACACGAATCATGGTTATCCTCTTCCGCGTATCTTTTCGGGTGGTATACTCGTTATGCTCTCCACAAGAACATACCCATGCCTACGCCGCCCGACAACCCCGCCCCCCCCCGTAGAGCCGTCCGCCTGACGCTCGACACGCACCTGCCGCCGCTGTCCGGGTTCACGCCGACCAAGGACATCCGCTACCATCCCCTGTTCCGGGGCCTGCTGTTCCCCTGGGTCTGGCGCGTCCTGTCGCAGCGGCTGACGCGGGCGGGGCACTATTTTCTGATCGCCACGACGCTGTTCATGGCCTTCGGGGCGGTCTCGCTCGACCAGCAGTGGTACGTCCCGTTCACCTACGCCTTCGGGCTGTGGGTCGTGGCCCTGGTCTCGATGTGGGCGCAGCACCCGCGGGTGTCCCTGCGGTCGTCCCACGCGGACCGGGTGCGGGCGGGCGACACGCTCCCCGTCGAGATCGAGGTCGAGGCCTGGGGCCGCCGTGCGGTCGGGCTGACCGTGCTGCCGGACCGGCTCCCGCCTGCCGTGGACGCCGTGCCGCCGGACGGCGTGGCCCTGCCCGTGCTGCTGCCCGGCGAAAAGGCGTGGGTGCGGCTGGGCCTGCTCTGCCCCCGCCGCGGGGCCTACGCGCTGCGCGGGTTCCGGGTCGAGACCGCCTTCCCGCTGGGCCTGATGGTCGCCCAGCAGGTCTGCCCGGAGCGCCGCCGCCTGCTGGTCCACCCTCGGTTCACGCCGCTGTCGCTGCTGGACGCCCCGCCGAGCCGGCGCTACCAGCCCGGCGAGGCCGCGCTGTCGTCGAGGCTGGGCGACTCGCTGGAGTTCATCGGCAACCGCGAGTACCGCGAGGGCGACCCGCTCCGCTCCATCAACTGGCGGGCGACCGCGCGGCTGTCCCGCCCCGTCGTGCGCGAGTACCGCGAGGAGTACAGCCTCCACGCCGCCCTGATTCTGGACACCCACGTCCCGATGGCGCCCGGCTTGCCCCCGCCGCCGGCCTTTGAGCGCGCCGTCTCGCTCGCCGCCGCCGTCGGCGAGTACCTGTCCCGCTCGGACTACCGCCTGGACCTGCTGGCGACCGGGGCGGACGTGCAGGAAACCGGGGCGGTCGCGGACGACGTGTTGGACGCCCTGGCGACCGTCGCCCCCGACCCTTCGCCGCCGTGGGACGCTTTAGAAGACGCGCTGGCCGACCGCCTGCGGGGCCTGACGCTGGCCGTCTGTGTGCTGCTGGACTGGGACGTCGCCCGGCGGGACTTCGTCGCGCGGCTGGGCGAGTCCGGCGCGGGCGTCAAGGCCGTGGTCGTCCGCGATTCGCCCTGCGCGCTGCCGCCGGGTGACGTTCTCGTGCTGACCTCGGCGCAGGTGGACGCCGGGGCGGGGATTATCTAGGGGCAGGTCCGGCCCGAAAGAGGCCCCCCAGTCCCCAACTCCGGGGGGACAGGAATGAGATGTAGAGGCGGGGCTTGCCCTGCCCTCTGGCTCCCCCAGCCCTGGGGGCTGGGGGCCTCTGCGCCCAGCCTTTCGAGAAGCACAATCGCCATGACAGCACCACCCCTCCCACCCCTCACAGCGCCCGCCGGCACACAGGCAGACGCTGGAAACTCGCCCGAAGGCGAGAGGAGCCGCCCGCCCTGGCCCGCCGCCGCCGCCGCGCTCGTGGCGTTCGCCGCCCTGGCCCTGAGCAGCGGCGCGTACCCGTCGCTCATCGGGCTGGCCCTGGGGCTGCTGCTCTCCTATGCCTTTGCCGCCCGGTTCGAGAACGTCACGCTGACCAAGTGGACCCTGCGGATCGTCGTCATAGGCTCCGCCGTCTTCGCCTACTTAGCGGGTGCCGTCAAAGACGACAGCGCGTTCTTCGACATGCGCTATCCTTACTCGCTCGCGCTGATGATGGCCGCCGAGCTTGTCTTGCAGTTCTGGCGGCGCGAGCCGACCGGCGGGGCGCGCGCGCCGTTCACGGTCTTTCTTTCCGCCTTCGTCTTCCTGTGCGGGTGCAGTGTGGTCGATGACGGCGCGCACCTCTTGTGGTATTTGGCCCCGGCCTTTTTCCTGTTCTTCACGCTGGCCCTGCCCGGATTCTTGCCCCGCGCGCGGGTGCCGCTGGCTCTGACTCTGGCCCCCGCCCTGTTCGCCCTGGGCCTGGGCGGGGCGACCCACGCGGGCTTCTATGTCTACCGGGGGGCGCTGAACGCCCTGGGCGGGCAGGTGGGCAGCCGGCATCTGTCGGTCAGCATGGGCATGAGCGGCCAGCCGATCTTAGGCTCGTCGTTCACCCTGCGCGACTCGCTGACGCGCGTTCTGCGGCTGGATCACCCCGGCACGGACCCCTACCTGCGCGGCATGACCTTTGACACCTATGCGGGGCGGACGTGGGGGCCGGCCCTGGAGGGGCGCAAGTTCCTGCCCTACCGCCCCCCCGCGCGGGCGCGCGGCGAGGCCGAGGCGCGCGTCACCCGGCTGGACGACGGCGTCACGCTGCTGTTCGCGCCCCTGCACAGCGCGGCTGTCCGGGCTGAGGGGGCGACGACCGTGGAGTGGGCCGCCCCGTCCGAGGGGCCGCTGCGCGTCGAGTCCACTGCCGCCGACCCTCTGGTCTACGATGTCGTCGCGGCCAAGCCCGCCGCGCCGCCGGGCCTTTTAGACGCCGCGCCGGGTGGCGACGAGCGGGCGCGCGACCTGACGTTGCCCACGGAGATCGACCCCCGCGTCTTGGCGAAGGCACACGCGCTGGGCGTGGACAAGTCCGGCCCGGAGACCAAGATCGCCGCCGTGGTCCACTTTCTACAGACCAACAACGCTTACAGCCTGACGGTCAACCCCGGTGCGGGCGACCCGATCTCGAACTTCATCTTGCAGCGCAAGGCCGCGCACTGCGAATACTTCGCCTCTTCGGCCGTCATCCTGCTGCGCGCCCTGGGCGTCCCGACGCGCTACGTCAGCGGCTACTTCGCCCACGAGAACGGCGGCAAGGATGCCCTGCTGGTGCGCCAGCGCGACGCCCACGCCTGGGCCGAGAGCTGGGTCGCCGGGGTCGGCTGGGAGACCGTAGATGCGACGCCCGGCGGGGGCAGGCCCGACGCCTTGGCTGGCAGGATCCCGCTGTGGTGGCAGGCCTGGGAGGGCATCCAGGACGTCTTGGGCGCGCTGCGCCGCTGGGTCGTCAGCGCCTCGTGGGCCGAGAAGGGGGGCGTGTTCGCGCTGCTGGTGCTGGGCCTGCTGCTCCCGCAGGTGTACCGCTTCTGGCGGGCGCGGCGGCTGGGGGCTGAGGGCTTCCGCTACTCCCAGGCCGACGCCGCGCTGGCGGCACTGGCGATCCGGTTCGAGCGCCTGCTGGCCCG
>JAABUU010000733.1_pt1 | contig 68257 bp, 60 predicted proteins | sample 5559301 | NCBI WGS metagenome assembly JAABUU01 (sample SAMN10711884, study PRJNA513360) | rock metagenome | isolation source: Antarctica rocks | place: Antarctica: Victoria Land, Richard Nunatak white
GCTTTATCTCGGCTTCTTCCAGTTCGTGCACAACGCGCGCCGACGCGGCAAAGCCTTGCTCGGCGCCCTCATCGCAGGCCTGGTTGCATGACGGACCCGTCACCACCCCGGAACCCAATAAGAGCTAAGGACGTTATGTCTCACGAGAGCCTCCGAGCGTTTTTGCCCCGATCGAGCCCATCGTGCTGCCGCCGGCGTGGTGGTGACGCTTAGGCAAGACGCAATCGCCCCGCGTCCGCTGCATTGATGCCCAGCCGCACACGATATCCCTCCTCAGCACAGGCGATATCCCCGCGCTACAGCCACAGCCTGATTTGGTCCCGTCCCCAACGGCGACTAACCCGCCGCTGCAGAGTCCCGCGTTGAACGCGCCCGCGGGACATGCTCTCGAGCCGGCGGACGCCGCGCGCTAGGTCGGTCTCGATCAGGGGGGCCGACCCTCGGCCCGCATGCCGTGGACGTCACCAAGACGCAGGTCGCGGACCTGCTTGATTCCGATCAGAGCTTTCTGTGCGTCCAGACGCGGCTGTGTGCATCGCGAAGGGAGAGGCTTTAATCAGCCAACTGCGCCGGCCGTCCGTGATGACCAGGTGTTGACCAAAGCTCGCCATGGCGACCTCGTCCGATCCTGGCCAGCTGTAAGAGACTAGAATCATTGAAGTATCTGGAGCGGGCGAAGGGATTCGAACCCTCGACCCCAACCTTGGCAAGGTTGTGCTCTACCCCTGAGCTACGCCCGCGCTCCACGGTGCGATGCGGGTTCTAGGTGTGTTTGGGGGTGAGTGCAACCCGCCTTGCATAGGCCGGCGCATACCCCGCAAATGAAGTCGTTGGGATGACGGGTTGTGCCATCCTGCCGCCATACGATGTATGGTGAAGCAACTTCAAGCCTTGCCGAGGATGGACCAATGGACGATTTGCTGATCGGTCAGAAACGGCCCGGCGCCCCTTCCGCCATGCCTCCGGCCCCCTCCGGCGGGGCTGCCGCCTTGGCGCCCGAAGCCATTGTCGTCGACGGCGGCCAGGCCACGTTCATGCAGGACGTGATCGAGGCGTCACGCAGCCTGCCGGTGGTCGTGGACTTCTGGGCGCCGTGGTGCGGACCATGCAAGACCCTGACCCCCATGCTCGAGCGCGTGGTGCGCAGCGCCGGCGGGCGGGTGAAGCTGGTCAAGATCGATATCGACCAGAACCAGGCGCTGGTTCGCCAACTGGCCCAGCTCGGCCTGCCGATGCAGTCGGTGCCGACCGTCGCCGCGTTCTGGCAGGGTCAGATCGCCGACTTGTTCCAGGGCGCGTTGCCGGAAGGCGAGGTCAAGCGGTTCATCGAGGCGCTGCTCAAGCTTGGCGGCGGCTCGATGCCCAGCGCCGATCTGCTGGCCGAGGGCCGCGCCGCGCTGGAAGCCGAGCAGCCCGAAGACGCCGCCGAGATCTTTGCGGCGTTGCTGGAGCAGGATCCGGAAAGTCCCGAAGCCTGGGGCGGCATGATACGGGCCTTGCTGGCGCAGGGGCAGACCGAGCAGGCGCATGAGGCGCTGGCGCAGGTTCCGCCCAAAATCGCCGAGCACGCCGAGATCGCCGGCGCCCGCAGTGCCTTGCTGCTGGCCGAGGAGGGCGCTCGCGCGGCCAGTCAACTGGGCGAGTTCGAGCAGCGTCTGACCATCGACCCGGCCGACCATGCGGCACGCTACGAGTTGGCGACGGCGCTGAACGGAATGGACCGGCGAACCGAGGCCGCGGACGCCTTGTTGGAGATCGTCCGCGCGCAGCGTGGCTGGAACGAGGACGCGGCGCGGCTGCAACTGCTGAAGTTCTTCGAGGCCTGGGGGTTTGCCGACCCTGATACGATAGCGGCAAGGCGGAAGCTGTCGGCGATGCTGTTTAGCTGATGCCGCGCAGTATGCCCGCCCCGGACTCTGTCCCGGACCACGGGTTGCCCAGCGAGTTCCCGGTGTTTCCGCTGGAAGGCGCATTGCTGCTGCCGCATGGCCGGTTGCCGCTCAACATCTTCGAATCGCGCTATCTGGCGATGATCGAGGATGCGCTGGCGCATGGCCGCGTGCTCGGCATGGTGCAGCCCAACCCTACGCTGTCTGCTGGGCCGAACGGGCCTGGGCTGTACCGGGTCGGCTGCCTTGGCCGGCTGTCGAGCTTTAGCGAGACCGACGACGGGCGCTTCCTGATAACGCTGACCGGCCTGATCCGCTTCAGCATCCTGAACGAACTGCCCCGCCGCCATGGCTACCGCCGGGTACATGCCGATCTATCGCCGTTCGTGGCCGATCTGGACGTCTACGGCGGTGGTTCCGGCTTTGACCGTACCGAGTTGCTGGCGGCGTTGCGCGCCTACTTCACCCGCCATGGCTTCGACGCCAACTGGGAAGCGATCGAGCAGATGGAGGACGAGTCGCTGGTGGTGACGCTGGCCATGGTCTGCCCGTTCGCGCCGGAGGAAAAGCAGGCGTTGCTGGAGGCCGACAGCCCGGCCGACCGCGCGCTGGCATTGCTGGCATTGCTGGCGTTGCTGGCGATGGACGGCCATGATTTCGATGACGGCGTCGGCGGTTCGCGCGCCAGTTGAAAGGGCATCATGGACGATATCTCGCCTTCCGTGCCAGTCGACCCCCGCCTGCTGGAAATCTTGGTCTGCCCGGTGACCAAGGGACCGCTTATCTACGATCGCGCGGCGGGCGAGCTGATTAGCCACGGCGCCCATCTCGCCTATCCTATCCGTGACGGCATTCCGATCATGCTGCCAGACGAAGCTCGGCCGCTGGACGATTGATCGTGCCTTCAGAGAGTGCGCCGCCGCTTGAAATCCGCCTGGACCGCGCCGCCCGCTGCCTCCATGTGGATTTCGGACCGGCCGGACGGTTTGCCCTTCCGGCCGAACTCCTGCGGGTCGAGAGTCCCAGTGCCGAGGTGCAGGGCCATGCTCCGTCCGAACGTAAGACGGTGCCGGGCAAGCGCAGCGTGGGAATCAAGGCCGTCGAGCCGGTCGGCCGCTATGCGGTGCGGCTGATATTCGACGACGGCCACGATACCGGCATCTATACCTGGGACTACCTGCGGCAGCTCGGCGTCGAGCAGGCGCGGCGCTGGGACGACTACCTCGACGCGCTGGCCTCCAAGGGCCTCAGCCGCGACTAACCCGTCGGATGCACCCGCAGCCGGGTCACGCCGCCAGCCAGCAGATCGAGCAGATCGGGCAGGCGCAGGGCCACGCAGCCGGCGGTCGGCGCAAGATCGGGCGTCGCCACATGCAGAAAGATGGCGGAGCCGCGGTGGCGCTCCGGCGGCGCGTCGTTCCAGCCCAGCACCCCGACCACGTCATACAGCGCGTCGTCGCGCCACAGCCTTTCGTGCCTGGCGGAATGGGGCAGGCGGATCATGCGGTTGTAGTCGCGGCTGGACGGGTCGTCGCACCAGCCGTCCTCGGGCGCCAGCAGCTCACGCGGCACCGCCGCGCGGGGTGGCGCGCGCAGCCGGTCGGCGCGGTACAGCACGCGGCGCAGCGGCAGCAACCCGGACGGCGTGCCGTGATCGCCTTCTTCCTTGTGCGGCATCACCCCGGCCTCGCCCAACGCCGCACGCATGATGCGCCCAGCCCAGGTCAGCGTGCCGTCTGGCCAGACTGCGGCCTCGATGCCAGGGGAGCCGGTGTCCGTCATGCTGCCGTTCCCGCGCCGGTCACGCCTCGCGCCATGCGAGGCCGTTGGCCCGAGCATAGGCGGATACCGCCGCTGCGGCGACACTCGCCGGCACCGTGGAGATGGGCATGGGAGAGATGGGCGTGGGGGCTGCGTCGGGTACGGGGCTGGCGGCGGTCGCCACCGCAGCCGGTTTTCCGAACAGCGCCGCCGCGATGCGGTCGAAATGCAGGAAGTGGTCGGCGACGATCCCTACCAGGCTGGTGAGCGCTCCGATGGGGCCGCCGGTCAGCAGCCCGCCCACCAGCGATCCCGCGACGTGCAGTTGCGGGTTGCCCACGTCGCCGGTAACTGCCCGGTAGATCGTGCCGACCACCGGCAGATACTGCAGCGGGTTGAGCGCCGACAGCACCTCGTGGAAGGTGAGTGCCGGGTTCCGCGCCGGCTGCGTCGCCTCGGACGGGCTGGTTTCGCGGCCGTGCGGACCGGAGACTGCGTTTGCCGACACGACACCTCCTCACCGCCGGAATTGGTGGGAAAGAGATCAGCAACCGCCGTGCCACGGCTGGCGGCTATGTGGTGAAGTGGCCGAACCGGCTGGCCTTGGTCGCCAGATAGGTGTCGTTGATGCCATTGGCGGCCACCAGCAGCGAATGCCGCTCCACCGCGATGCCATAGGCGGCGAGCGAGGCGACCTTGTCGGGGTTGTTGGTCAGCAGCCTCACTCTGGGGATGCCCAGCGCCCGCAGCATGGTGGCGGCGGTCAGGAAGCTGCGCTCGTCCGCCTCCCAGCCCAATGCGCGGTTGGCATCCAGCGTGTCCAGGCCGCGGTCCTGCAGCGTGTAGGCACGCAGCTTGTTGGCGAGGCCGATGCCGCGGCCCTCCTGCGCCAGGTACAGCAACACGCCGTTGCCCTCCTGCGCCATGCGGCGGATCGCGTCGCGCAACTGCGGCCCGCAGTCGCAGCGCAGGCTGCCCAGCACGTCGCCGGTAAAGCATTCGGAGTGGATGCGGGCCAGTGGCGCCGGCGCATCGGGTGAGGCATCTGCGGCGACCGCCTCGGGATTGCCGATCAGGATGGCCAGGTGCTCGGGGCCGCCGTCGGGGGGGCGAAACGCCACCACCCTGGCATCGCGCGCATCCTCCAGCGGCACCCTCGCCTCGGATACGCGTACGAGATTGGTGGCGACGGCCTGCGCGTAGCCGGACACCTCGTCCGGCGTCACCGCCGCGAGGTTTGCGGCGCCCTCCTCCGCGGCCACCACCAGGATGGCGGGTAGCAGCCGGGCCAGCTTGGCCAGCGCCAGCGCGGCGGCGGCGCCGTCCGGGGTGGGCGCCAGGGTCCACTCTCCCATCACCTGATCCGCAGTCGGGTCGGCCAGGCTACGCAACACGTGGCCCTGGCGTTGTTCCGGCCGCAGCCAGATCGCCACCGGCTCGGTGCGGCCGGTCATCCTGGACGCGGTCGGGCGTTGCAGGATCGCGTCGGCGCGCAACGAGGTCAGCAGCAGGCGGGCCGGTCCGGCGCCGAGGGTCTCGACCGTGGCTTGGCCCTCGTCGGTTACCGTTTCGGCCGCGAGGAGCAACAGCGGCGTCGTCGCCCGCAGCAGCACGGCGCCGCCGCGTCGCAGCACGGCAACCGCATGATGCACCGCGCGCGCCAGAGCCAGCGGATTGGTCGAATTGGCGTTGGGGGAGAAAGTGTGGGGCATTGCGGATGTGACATACCGATCCGGTGTCAGACTGAAGAGGGCGGCACGCGCAGGTCAGCGTCGCGCCGATAAACCCGCCGGTTGGCGGATCTTCGTTCGGCTGCTACGGGTGTATCACGCCTTGTATACGCGATAACGTGGCGCAGGTCCTGGTCAAAGCTCACGAAAACGTGCTGAACTTGCGGACCGAAGGCAAAACAGGCGTGATACCGCGGCGTTCTTGCTCTTGAGCGCGGAATACACCGAAAGTTGTGCGGCGCACGACGGGGTAGCAGCGAGCGGGCCGTGCCGTCAGGCGGACGATCCGTCCTAGCAGGAAAGAGCGGCTGATGGCGGGTGAACGGCCTATTCTGATCGTGGACGACGACCAGGCGTTGCGTGAGACGCTGGTCGAGCAGCTTGCCGTGGATGGCGAGTTCGCGGCCAGCGAAGCCCAGACCTCGGGCGAGGCCGAGACCCGGATGCTGGCCAAGGACGCCCGTTTCGATGCGGTGATCCTCGATGTCGGGTTGCCTGACGGCGATGGCCGCGACCTCTGCGCCAAGCTGCGCCGGCATGGCGTGAAGGTTCCGATCATCATGCTGACCGGCTCCGACGAGGAGAACGACGTGGTGCGCGGCCTCGATTCCGGGGCCAACGACTACATTGCCAAGCCGTTCCGGTTGGCCGAATTGCTGGCCCGGCTGCGCGCCCAGTTGCGTATCTTCGAGAACAGCGAGGACGCGGTGTTCACCATCGGGCCGTACACCTTTCGCCCCGCCGCCAAGCTGCTGCAGGAGCCGCTGCGCAACCGCCGCATCCGCCTGACCGAAAAAGAGGCGGCGATCCTGAAGTTCCTGTATCGCGCCGGCACCCGCCCGGTCGCGCGGCAGGTGCTGCTGAACGAGGTCTGGGGCTACAACGCCGCGGTCACCACGCACACGCTGGAAACCCACATCTACCGCCTGCGCCAGAAGATCGAGCCCGACCCGTCGAACGCCCGCCTGCTTGTGACCGAGGGCGGCGGCTACCGGCTCAACCCGGACGGCGTGCCGGCGGCCGCTTAAGGCAGCCGGCATAAGCTTACCGGGGCGCGGGTCAGCCGTTTGGCTTGGCCCGGGTCCGCGCCGGCAGCGGCGTCACCACCGAGTCGCCGGCAGACTCTTCGGGAGCCTGGCTTCGCGCGTCGGCCAACTGTCGGCGCAGCAGGTCCACCTCGGCACGCAACGCCGCCAGTTCACTCTGTGAAGCGGGCTCGGACTGCGGCGGTTCCGCGGTCTCGGTCGAGCCGGGTTCGCGATGCACCGGAGCGAACAGGCTCATGGCGCGTTCCATCATCGCCAGGTTTTGCCGGCTCACTTCTTCCATGCCGAACGGTAGGAAAGGTCCAATCGTCTGCTGCACCGCAACCCGCACCTGCTCCTGCTGACGGGCGAAGCTGGTCATCGCCTGCTCCAGGTAACGCGGCACCACCGCCTGCATACTGTCGCCGTAGAAGCCGATCAGTTGGCGCAGGAAGCCGGTCGGCAGCATGGCACGGCCCTTGCTTTCTTCCTCCACGATGATCTGGGTCAGCACGCTGCGGGTGATGTCGTCGCCGCTGCGGGCGTCGTAGACCACGAAGTCGCGCCTGACCCGCACCATGTCGGCCAGCGTGTCGAGGGTGATGTAGCTGGAGCTCTCCGTGTTATACAGCCGGCGATTGGCGTATTTCTTGACGACCACGGGCGGCCGGGTGTCGGCGTGCTCTTCGGCGGCGGCAGGGCCACCCTCGCTCTTGCTCGAACCCGACATGACATATCCTCAACGTGACAAGTTTGTGATGCTAGCATGGGGTTCTATGTCAAACCAAGTCGCCCGCGGGCGAAGCGCACATGATCTCGGACGAGCCGCCGCCGACCACGACGCTGGCGCAGAACTGGCAGACCATCTGGCGCAGCGAGTTGCAGGCTTTGGCGGTCGACCGCGAGGTCGCCGACATGATCGACGCTGCGGCGCAGGCCTGGGCCGCTTGGTTTGCCGTCCTCCAGGCCGCCTCCGATAGCGCTCGATCCGTATTCCCCGGAGCCATACCTGCCGCCGGGGCCGATGCGCCGGCGCGGGCCACGGCCGCTGCTGCTGCACCTGACCCGCGCGACGGGGTCGTCGAGCGCCTCGAACAGCGCGTCGCCGAACTGGAGCGGCGGCTTGCCCAACGCGATGCCGGGGGCGGCTGATCCGACGCTGATCGCCGGCATCGCCGCCTACCGCCGCCATCCCTACCAACGCGCGCTGCCGGAGCCGCCGGTGCTCTGGCGGGAGGGCGGCTCGCGCCTGCTGGATTACGGCGGCCCCGCCGCCACGACCGTGCTGTTCGTGCCCAGCCTGGTGAACCGGGCGCACATCCTCGACCTGTTGCCGAGGCAGTCGCTGCTGCGGTGGCTGGCCGGGCAGGGGGTGCGGCCGCTGCTGCTGGACTGGGGCTGGCCCGATGCGGTGGCGCGCGGCTTCACCTTGACCGACTACGTGGCCGGGCGGATCGAGCGGGCGCTGGCGGCCTGCGGGCCGGAGCCGGTGGTGCTGGCGGGCTACTGCATGGGCGGCCTGCTGGCGCTCGCCGCGGCGTTGCGCCGGCCCGACCGGGTGCGGGCCTTGGCGTTGCTGGCGACCCCATGGGATTTTCACGCGCCAGAGCCGGCCGCGGCGCAGCGCCTGGCCGCGATGCTGCCGATGCTGGAGCCGGCGCTGGCGGCCTCCGGCACGCTGCCGGTGGATGCGCTGCAGATGCTGTTCGCCATCGCCGACCCCGACGCCATCGCCGCCAAATACCGTGGCTTCGCCGCGGTCGATCCCGACAGCGAGCGGGCCAGGCTGTTCGTGGCGATGGAAGACTGGCTCAACGACGGCGTGCCGATGGCGGCTGCGGTGGCGCGCGAATGCCTGGCCGGGTGGTATGGCGCCAACACGCCTGGCAATGGGACATGGCGGATCGCCGGGGCCGCGGTCGAGCCGGGCGCGCTGCGGATGCCGGCCTTGGTGGCGCTGCCGGCGCGCGACCGCATCGTGCCGGCGGAGTCGGCGTTGCCGCTGGCCGTCCTGATCCCCGGCGCGACCTTGCTGCGCCCGCAGGCCGGGCATGTCGGGATGGTGGCGGGACGCTCCGCCGAAGCCGAGCTTTGGCGGCCGTTGCTCGACTGGCTGGGCAGCGTCGCGTGACATCGCCATTGGAACCGCCGCCCGAACGGTCCATTTTACTCAAAACTGTGGAGGAACTGGCATGGAAGACATCGTGATCGTGGCGGCGGCGCGCACGCCGGTCGGCAGCTTCAACGGCGCGTTCGGCTCGGTGCCGGCGCACACCCTTGGCACCGTCGCCATCCAGGCGGCGCTGGCCCGGGCGGGACTGAAGCCCGACGAGATCGACGAGGTGATCCTCGGCCAGGTGCTGACCGCCGGCCAGGGCCAGAACCCGGCGCGCCAGGCGTCGCACGGCGCCGGGGTGCCAGACACCAAGACGGCTTTCGGCATCAATCAGGTTTGCGGCTCCGGCCTGCGCGCGGTGGCGCTGGCGGCGCAGCAGATCCGCGGCGGCGAGGCCGACATCATCGTCGCCGGCGGCCAGGAGAGCATGAGCCAGGCGCAACATGCCGCCTATCTGCGCGCCGGCGCCAAGATGGGCGACATGCAGTTGGTCGACACGATGATCAAGGACGGCCTGTGGGACGCCTTCAACGGCTACCACATGGGCGTGACAGCCGAAAACGTTGCCAAATCCTATCAGATCACCCGCGAGCAGCAGGACGCGCTGGCATTGGGCAGCCAGCGGAAGGCCGGCGCCGCGCAGAAGTCCGGCCGCTTCAAGGACGAGATCGCGCCGGTCACGATCAAGGGCCGCAAGGGCGATACGGTGGTCACCGACGACGAGTACATCCGCCACGACAGCAGCGCCGAGGGCATGGCCAAGCTGCGTCCGGCGTTCAACAAGGAAGGCACCGTGACCGCCGGCAACGCCAGCGGCCTCAACGACGGCGCGGCGGCGCTGGTGGTGATGTCGGCGGCTGAGGCGAAGCGCCGCAACCTGACGCCGCTGGCGCGCATCGTGAGCTTTGCCACCGTGGGCGTCGATCCGGCGCTGATGGGCACCGGCCCAATCCCATCGAGCCGCAAGGCGCTGGAGCGCGCCGGCTGGAAAGCCGACCAACTCGACCTGATCGAGGCCAACGAGGCGTTCGCCGCCCAGGCCTGCGCGGTCAACAAGGACATCGGCTGGGACCCCGCGCGGGTGAACGTGAACGGCGGCGCCATCGCCATCGGTCACCCGATCGGCGCGTCGGGCGCGCGGGTGCTCACCACCCTGCTGTATGAGATGGGCAAGCGCGACGCCCACAAGGGCCTGGCGACACTGTGCATCGGTGGCGGCATGGGTGTCGCCATGTGCCTGGAGCGGTAAGCGCCGCCGCGATCTTGAAGCGGGGTGGGGCAGGGCCTTGCGTTGCCGCCGCCACCCGGTGCTAGTCTGCCCAGTGCTAATTGGCGGCAAAAGCCGGTAGGCTGGGCAAAAGATCGGGGAACGAACATGAGCCGAATCGCACTCGTGACCGGGGGCACTCGCGGCATTGGCGCCGAGATTAGCCGCCAGTTGAAGGCGGCCGGCCGGGTCGTCGTGGCGAGCTATGCCGGCAACGACGCGGCCGCCGAGGCGTTCCACGCGGAGACCGGGATCACCGTCCGGCGTTTCGATGCCGGCGACTACGAGGCCTGCCGCGAGGCGGTCGAGTGGATCTCGGCCGAAATCGGCCCGATTGCCATCGCGGTCAACAACGCCGGCATCACCCGCGACGCCACCATCGCCAAGCTGTCACGCGACATGTGGGACGCGGTGATCGACACCAACCTCGGCAGTTGCTTCAACCTGTGCAAGCTGACGTTCGACGCCATGCGCGCCGCCAAGTTCGGCCGCATCGTCAACATCGGCAGCATCAACGGCCAGGCCGGCCAGTACGGCCAGGTCAACTACGCCGCCGCCAAGTCGGGCATCCACGGCTTCACCAAGGCGCTAGCCCAGGAGGGCGCCCGCTTCGGCATCACCTGCAACGCCATCGCCCCCGGCTACGTCGACACCGACATGGTGCGCGCGGTGCCGCCCGACGTGCTGCAGAAGATCGTGGCGCGCATCCCGGTGGGACGGCTCGGCCACGCCGAGGACATTGCCCGTGGCGTGCTGTTCCTGACCGCCGACGACGCCGACTTCGTCACCGGCTCCACGCTGTCGATCAACGGCGGCCAGCACATGTATTGAGGTGCCGGCAACAGGGTCAGAAACCCAGGATGATGTCGGCGGCCGCGGTGACGGCATGGCGGCTGGTCTGGTCGTGGAACGCCTTGGCCCTGGATAATGTCTGGTCGTAGCGGATTTCCGGGCGGATCGTCAGTGTCCCGAACGGCGCCGGCAACGCCGGCTTCCAGGTCGCGCCGAGCGTGAACTCGGAATAGGTGGCGGCGCCCACGCCGATGACCTGCGCCGGCAGGCCGAGTTCGCCGCGCACGTAGCTGTTGCCGGAGGGGTCGGCCGCGACGAAGAACCCCTTGTCGTCGCGGAACAGCTCCGCCCGCGCGTTCAGCGTCACCGCGCCGGTCAGCGCATACGCCGCGTATTGCGCGACCCCGAGCCCGGTGGCCCGCGCGAAATCGTCGCGGATGAGGTTGAGCTCGTTGGTGAGCGTAAGCTTGTCGGTGGCCTTGTAGGTGGTTACGAGGTCGTTCTCGTAGCGGTTGTACGAGCCGGTGTTTGGCACTGTGCGCGACGGGTTTTCCGGTCCGATATGGGTCAGCGCCAGCACCGTGAGCTTGCCGCCGAGCAGGTTGAACCCGAGTCCCGCGGTGCCGGCGGCAGCGCCGTTGTTGTCGCCGTGGCCGCGGTCGAAGGTGGTGTTCTCGCCGCTGTCGAGGCCGAAGTAGACGTCGAGCCAGGGCGTCGCGTGGGTGGTCGTGAGTACGCCGGTCTGGGTGAACGGCAGGCCGAAGTTGAAGATGTAGCTGTGGCTGTAGAATGGGCTGGCCGACGGGTCGATGGTCTCGAGTCCCAGCGGCGTCGCGAACTGGCCGATCTTGGCGTCGATGCCACCCGAACCCAGCCAGGGCAGGTGGACGGCGACATTGGCCTCGATCAGCGCCGGCTGGTAGCGCGAGTTGGTGGCATGGTTGAACTCGCCCAGCGCCTGGGTGTAGCGCCCGTCGGTGCCGTACAGGCCCTGCAGCTTGAAGCCGAAATCATAGCCGGCAGCTTTCGGATCGAGCGGACGCTGCGCCGTCAGCAGCGCCTGGTTGAGCACGAGTTGATTGGAGTGGTCGGTGAACAACTGGCCGAAGTTCAGCCCGTTCCTCGGGCTGTCGAAGTTGCCGGCAATGCCGCCCTCGAACTGCGCCCCGAGCGTGATGCCCGACTGCCACGACTGCGGCGGCGTGGCCGCGGGAGGCGGCGTCGTTGTCGTCTGGGCCGATGCCTGAGACGCGGCGCCAAGCGCCAGCAAGGCAATCGCCGTCACGCGAGCAGTCATGGATTGTGGTTCCCGGGCCTGACCATGACGCAGCACTACGCCGGGTCGGCATAAAGGCTCCATACGGACCTTGCCGGCGGATGCGCCTACTGTGCCGAGGCGCTGGCCTCGCTGCGGGTGGCGCCGGCTCGCGCGGCCAAGGATGCGGCCATGAACTCGTCGAGGTTGCCGTCCAGCACCGCCGCGGGGTTGCCGGTCTCGAACCCGGTGCGCAGGTCCTTGACCAGTTGGTACGGGGCCAGCACGTAGTTGCGGATCTGGTGGCCCCAGCCGATGTCGGTCTTGGCCGCCTCGGTGGCGTTCGACGCCGCCTCGCGCTTCTGCAGCTCGGCCTCGTACATGCGCGCCTTCAGCATCCCCATCGCGGTGGCGCGGTTGCGGTGCTGGCTGCGGTCGGTCTGGCAGGCGACCACGATGCCGGTGGGGATATGGGTGAGGCGGATGGCGCTCTCGGTCTTGTTGACGTGCTGGCCGCCGGCCCCGGAGGCGCGATAGGTGTCCACGCGCAGGTCGCTGGGGTCGATCTCGATCTCGATGGTGTCGTCGATCACCGGATACACCCAGACGCTGGCGAAGCTGGTCTGGCGGCGGGCGGCGGAGTCGAACGGGCTGATGCGGACCAGGCGATGCACGCCGGCCTCGGTCTTGAGCCAGCCGTAGGCGCTCTCGCCGGTGAATTGCAATGTCGCCGACTTGATGCCGGCCTGCTCGCCCTCGCTGGTGTCCAGCAGCTGCACCTTGTAGCCGTGCTGTTCGGCCCAGCGGGTGTACATCCGCATCAGCATCTCGGCCCAATCCTGCGCCTCGGTGCCGCCGGCGCCGGCGTTGATCTCCATGTATGCGTCGCGCGCGTCGGCCTCGCCGGACAGCAGGCTCTCGATCTCGCGGCGCTTCGACTCCGTGGCGATGGCATCGAGGGCCCTGACCCCATCCGCCACCATCGCCTCGTCGCCGTCGGCCTCCGCCATGGCGATCAGCTCCAGCGTGTCGGCGACCTCGGTCTCCATGCGCCGCACGCCCTCGATGGCGTTCGCCAGCCGGGTGCGCTCGCGCATCACTGCCTGCGCCGCCGCGGCGTCGTTCCACAGCGCCGGGTCCTCGACGCGGTTGTTCAGCTCATCGAGGCGAGGCAGCGCGGCATCCCAGTCAAAGATGCCTCCTCAGCAGCGCCACGGACTGCCTGATCTGTTCGTTCAATGCGTCGGACTCAGCGGACATCTGTCTCTACCTTGAAGGGCGCCGTCAATAGAGGCCGCCCAGGCCGCTGTCGACTCCGGCGGCGGTGCCGCCGGCCGGCGGGGTTGTGCCGCCGCTCGCGTCGCCCTGGCCCGGATCGGCCGAGGCGGTGCTGTCGGAGCCGCTGGCGCCCGGGATCTGGCCCGGCTTGAAAGCGTCAGTCACGCTGCCGAAGCCGCCGTTGTAGGAGGCGATGGTCAACCCCGCCGGTGGCACGAACTTCAAATCGGGCCGTGCCTGCAGGGCCGCCGCCATGAAGTCGTGCCACACCGGGGCAGCCACGACGGCGCCGGTCTCGTCTTTGCCAAGGCTGGCCGGCGTGTCGAAGCCGATCCACACCACAGTCACCAAGTCGGGGGTGAAGCCCGCGAACCAGGCGTCGTTGAAGTCCTGCGAGGTGCCGGTCTTGCCGGCGATCTGCCGGTTGATGCCGGTCACCGCCGTGGTGCCGGTGCCGTGCAGCACGACGCCCTCCATCATCACCACGACCTGGAAGGCACTCTGCGCATCGGCGATCTGGTGGCGCTGGTCGAGGATCGAGGGCGGGTGCGACGGATCGCTGCAGCCGGCGCAGGCGATGCCCGGCGCGGCCATGACGACGTGGCCGTCACGGTCCTGCACGCTGTCGATCAGCGTCGGCATCACCTCGCGCCCGCCGTTGGCGAGCGTCGCGTACGCTCCCGCCTCACGCAGCACCGTGGTGTCGACCGCGCCGAGTGCCGCCGGCAACACGTGCGGCATCTGGTCGACCTCGTGCATGGCGATGGCATTGGCGGCAACGGCGTCCATGCCGACCCGCTCGGCCACGCGGACGGTCACGAGGTTGAGCGACTTCTCCAGCGCCACGTGCAGCGGCGTCGGTCCGTTGAAGTCCATCTCGTAGTTACCCGGCCGCCACTCGCCGGCACTGGTGTTGAGCACGAACGGCGCATCCAGGAAGCGCTGCGACGGCGAGATGTTCTGCTCCATCGCGGTCAGATAGACGATCGGCTTGAAGCTCGACCCCGGCTGGCGCTGGGCCTGGGTGGCACGGTTGAACTGGCTCAGCTCGAACGACCAGCCGCCGGCCATCGCGAGCACCCGGCCGGTGAGCGGATCGAGCGACACCAGCGCGCCCTGCACCTGCGGGACCTGGCGCAGCAGCAGGCGCGGCGCGCGGGGGACGGCCAGTTTCGGCTTGCCGCCCTTCGCCGGCGCCGGCGTCTCGGTCCCGGCCAGCTCGGCCATCACGACATCGCCGACCTGCACCACGTCTTCGATGCGCCTTGGCGCCGGGCCGAGATTGCCGGCGCGGTTGGCGCGCGCCCAGCCGAGATCGGACAACTGCATCGGCAGGATATGCGGGGTGACGGGGCCGCCGGGAACCCGGTCCAGCACGCCCATCGCGGCGCTGCCGCCGGAGGTTGCCGTCACCATCGCGAGCTGCCAGGCGGCCGGCATTCCCGCCGGCCGGGCGACGGCGCCAAGGGCAGCGGCCCAGTTGGTGCGCGGGCCGGCGCCGGCAACGTGGCTGACCGGCCCGCGCCAGCCGCCGCGGCGCTGGTCGTAGCGCACCAGGCCGGCGCGCAACGCTTTCTCGGCCGCGCCCTGCAGCGTGGCGTCGAGGCTGGTGCGTACCACCAGGCCGCCCTGGGTGGTCTGGTCGGCGCCGAACTTGTCGATGAGCTGACGCCGTACCTCCTCCGAGAAATAATCGGCGCCGGCCACTACGTCGGGGCGGCGGAAGGCGGTCGGCAGCACCGGCTGCGCTCGGGCCGTGGCCTGTTCGGCGGCGGTGATGAAGCGGTTGTCCAGCATCCGGTCGAGCACGTAGTCGCGCCGCGACCGCGCCGCGTCGGGGAAGCGGAACGGGTTGTAGTTGTTCGGCGCCTTCGGCAGGCCGCCGAGGAACGCCGCCTCGGCCGGGGTGAGCTCCGACAGCGACTTGTTGAAATACGACTCCGCCGCCGCCGCGACGCCATACGATTGCAGGCCGAGATAGATTTCGTTCAGGTACAGTTCAAGAATGCGGTCCTTGCTCAGCGTCTGCTCGATCCGCACCGCCAGCAGCGCCTCGCGGATCTTGCGCGACAGCGACATCTCGTTGCCGAGCAGCATGTTCTTGGCGACCTGCTGGGTAATCGTCGAGGCGCCGAGCGGCCGCCGGCCACGGCCATACTGCAAGAGGTCGGTGAAGCCGGCGCGGGCGATGGCGAGCGGGTCGATGGCGCCGTGGTTGAAGAAGTTCTGGTCCTCGGCCGCCAGGAAGGCGTGCTTCACCAGCTCGGGGATGGCGGTGTAGGGCACGAAGATGCGCCGCTCGGTCGCCAGTTCGGCCATCAGCCGGCTGTCACCGGCGTAGATCCGGCTCATCACCTTCGGCTGGTAGTTCTTGAGCCCGTTGAGGTCGGGCAGATCGGCGTTGTAGTGCAAATAGGCGGCATAGCCGGCAACCACGCCGCCGATCCCCAAGATCATCACCAGGGCCAGCAACAGGCCAAACAGCCGGCGCACCCAGCGCAATGGCCCGCGCGGCGGCTGGCGGCGGGGCGGAGGCGTGCGGCCCGGATCGCGCGGACGCATGGGTCCACGGCCAGGCGCCTCGGCGGAGGTCTGCGAGGGCCGCTCGCCGGCGGTCAGGGGGGTCACGTGCCAGCCAGCATGAAGATATCGGTCCCAATCAGCAGCGGATCACGGTCGAGGCGGCATCCGCCCGCCGGACGTTAACAGATTTGAGGGTTTGGCGTCAGCCGGCCATCCGTATCGGCAAGCCGGCTGCGAAATACGCCTCGACCGCCCGCTTCATTGCGGTCGCGACCAGGGCGCGGTGCTCCGCCTGAAGCAACGCGGCTTCGTCCTGCCGGTTCGACATGAAGCCCATTTCGACCAGCACGCTGGGAATGTCGGCGGCCTTCAGCACCACGAAGCCGGCATGGCGCGCGGGATTGGCCAGCAGCCCGACGTCGCCATGGAACTGGGTCACCACGCTGCGGGCCATGCGGGCCGAACCCATGCGGGTTTCCTGCCGGACCAGGCTGGCAAGGATTTCGGCGACCGCCGGCGGGCTGTCGACGAAGCGTGGGCCGGCAAAGCGGTCGGCGGAGTTTTCGCGCCGGGCGAGGGCGGCGGTCTGCGCGTCCGACGCTGCGCCGGCCAGGGTGTACACGCTGGCGCCGCGCACGCTGCGGTCGGCCAGCGCGTCGGCGTGCATCGAGACGAACAGCACCGCGCCCTTGCGCTGCGCGATCGCCACACGCTGCTCCAGCGGGATGAACACATCGTTGCCGCGCGTCAGCTCCACCCGCCAGCGGCCGGTGGCGCGCAACTGGCGCTGCAACTCCTGCGCGGCGGCCAAGGCAACATGCTTCTCATAGGTGCCGGACGCGCCGATGGCGCCCGGGTCCTTGCCGCCATGCCCCGGGTCGAGCATCAGCAGAGGTTGGGTGGCGGCTGGCCGCAGTGGGCGGGCTGCGGCGGCGGGCAGCACGAAGGTCGCAGCCGCGCCATGTCCCAGCAGGATACGTCGGGTCAACATTTGGTCCACCTCCTCGGCGCGGCCGAGACGGAAACGCTGTCACGGCGCGACATCGTGCTCTTAACATATTACATACGGTTGCGTATCGTCATTGTTGTTTGTGACCGATTTACGACGCGCCGCCGGCGTCGGCGGGCCTGTTGAGGACGCTGTGCCTCGACGCACGAACCGCTTGCGGGGTGCGTGGCTTTGCGCCATGGTCGGCTGGCCGGGCCGATGCGCGCCGGAGATCGCTCCAGGGATCGTATCCCGGTGCGCCGCGCGCTCCCCTGTTTCGGCGTCTGTTCACGATCCGCCTATGGTCTGACGGGCGCCCCAGGATACCGTGCGCCGTAACGGCGTGCGCGCTGATTTCACAAAAGGCTGCGTCTCCGTCGGAAGCGCGCCTGACATAGGGTTCAATGGCCGCCGCCCGATCTTTCAGCCTGCACATGAACTTGGATCGCCGCTTGCGGCCGATCCGGCTTGTGCCTGCGGCTCCTGCCTTGACCCGGCGGCCATTGCCCGACCCGACACCATCCCATAGCAGCCGCCCCTGCCGCGCCGACGCGCGCAGCCGGGCAGCGACCCGGAGTTCATTGCTGAATGACAAAGCGCATGTTGATCGACGCCACGCACGCGGAAGAGACCCGCGTGGTGGTGCTGGACGGTAGCAAGCTAGAGGATTTCGACGTCGAGACGTCGACCAAGCGGCAACTCAAGGGCAACATCTACCTGGCTAAGATCGTCCGGGTCGAGCCCAGCCTGCAGTCCGCCTTCGTCGAATACGGCGGGGGACGCCATGGTTTCCTGGCATTCGGCGAAATCCACCCCGACTACTACCAGATTCCGGTGGCCGACCGGCAGCGGTTGCTGGCGTTGCAGGCCGAGGAGGCCCGCGCCGCCGAGGAAGAGGACGACGAACCTCCCGCACGCCGCGCCCCGGCTCCTCGCCAGGCCGCAGTTGTTGCGCCCGCTCCGCTGCCGCCCACCATCGAGCCGGCGCCCGAAGCCGTCGACGAACCGGCCGACCCCGCCCCCGATGCGGTGGCCGAGGACGTTTCGGCCGCCGGCGAGCGTCCTGTAGACAGCCCCGATGTCGTCGAGCCGGCTCCGGACCTGCCGCACGCGGAGGATGGCCCGGCGCAACCGGCCATGATGCCGCGCGACGAGCGGTATGGCGATCCCGACGCCGGCGTCCCGGAGATCCCGCAGTCGCTGCCCGACGAAGCCGACCCGACCGGCACGCTCGACCTCAACCCCGGCGAGACCTCGACCGAGGAGCCGCCCGATGAGGCGCTCCCCACGCCCGCCGAGGTTCCGGCCGGCGCGCCCACGGAAACGACCCCCACGGAAACGACCAAGGACACCTCGGCCGACGCCTCCGAGTTCGACGTGCCGGTGGCCGACGAGCCGCCGCCGGAGACGGTGGGCGGCGACGCCGATGCCGGCGATGGCGCCGAGCAGGCCCGCCAGCGCCGCGAGTCGCGCTTCCTGCGCAATTACCGCATCCAGGAGGTGATCCGCCGCCGGCAGATCATGCTGGTGCAGGTCGTCAAGGAGGAGCGCGGCACCAAGGGCGCGGCGCTGACCACCTACATCTCGCTCGCTGGCCGCTACAGCGTGCTGATGCCGAACTCGCCGCGCGGCGGCGGCATCTCGCGCAAGATCACCTCGGCCGCCGACCGCCGCCGGCTAAAGGAAATCACCGCCGAGCTGGAGGTGCCGGCCGGCATGGGCCTGATCGTGCGCACCGCCGGCGCCAACCGGCCGAAGCCGGAGATCATGCGTGACTGCGAGTACCTAATGCGTCTGTGGGACGACATCCGCGAGCACACCATGCGCTCGATGGCCCCGGCGCTGATCTACGAGGAAGCCAGCCTCATCAAGCGCGCCATCCGCGACGTCTACTCGCGCGACATCGACGAGATCGTGGTGGATGGCGAGGAGGCCTGGCGCAGCGCGCACGACTTCATGCGCATGTTGATGCCGAGCCACGCCCGCAAGGTGCAACTGTGGCGCACCGCCGGCGCCGAGACGGCCGGGCAGCCGCTGTTCAGCAAGTACCAGGTCGACGCGCAGCTCGATGCCATGCTGAGCCCCACGGTGCAGTTGAAGTCGGGCGGCTACCTGGTCATCAACCAGACCGAGGCGCTGGTGGCGATCGACGTCAACTCCGGCCGTTCGACGCGCGAGCGCAACATCGAGGAGACTGCGCTGCGCACCAACCTGGAGGCTGCCGACGAGGCGGCGCGCCAGTTGCGGTTGCGCGACCTGGCCGGGTTGATCGTGATCGATTTCATCGACATGGAGAGCAAGCGCAACAACGCCGCGGTGGAGCGGCGCATGAAGGAGGCGCTGAAGGTCGACCGGGCGCGCATCCAGGTCGGCGGCATCAGCCATTTCGGCCTGCTGGAGATGAGCCGGCAGCGGCTGCGCCCCAGCTTTACCGAAACCAGCTTCGTGACGTGCGCCGCCTGCGGTGGCCAGGGCCATGTCCGCAGCACCGAGAGCAGCGCCGTCAGCGTGCTGCGGGCGATCGAGGACGAGGGCGCCAAGGCGCGCGCGTCGCTGGTGATGGTGCACGTCGCCAGCTCGATGGTGATGTACCTGCTCAACCACAAGCGCGCCAGGCTGGCCGAGCTCGAGGCGCGTTACGACATGGCCGTGCAGTTCACCGCCGACGAGGCGCTGATACCGCCGGCGCTGCGCATCGACCGGCTGCGGCCCAAGACCGAAGGCGAGCGCCCCGCGCTGGCGGCGCCGATCAGCGTGCCGGTGGCGCCTGCCGCTCCGTTGCTTTCGGCGCCTGACGACGAGTTCGAGGACGACGACCTGACCGATGCCGAGATGACCGCCGAGACGGCGCGCCCGGCGGCGTCCGCTGCCCAGGCATCCGGCGCGCCGGCCGATCTCGCGAACGCCACGCCGGCTGAGCGGGCCGGCGAAGGCAGCCGCCGTGGCCGCCGCCGCCGCCGCAGCCGTGGCGGTCGCCGCGAGGGCGGTGTGGAAGTCGCTCCGGCGATGACCGGCGACGCGCCGGACCCCGAAAGCGGTGACCTCAATGACGATGTCGCCGGCTCGGACGAGGCCGCTCCTGCCGACGTCCAGCCTTCGAACACCCAGCCTTCGAACACCCAGCCTTCGAACACCCAGCCTTCGAACACCCAGCCTGCCGAGGCCCCGCTTGCCGAGGCTCAGCTTGACGTACGGGTTGGCGAGGCGCTGCCGGCCGAGGCTGCTCCGATCGACCCGGCCACGGCTGAGCAGCCGCAACTCGAATTGTTGCCGGCTGCCCCCGCCGGTGGGGCGCCCGCCAGCGAGCTGGAAGTGGAACTGGACGAAAACGGCGAACCCAAGGCCCGCCGGCGTGGCCGTCGCGGCGGCCGTCGCCGCCGGCCCGCCGGCGAGACCGCCGAGCCTGGCGAGGCCGCTGCCGCTCCCGAGCCGCAGGCGCCGGCAGCCGAGCCGTCGCCGGCCTATCCCGCCTATGTCGGCCCGACGCCCGCCGATCCGTTCGGCGGCACGGGCTTCGACATCTTCGACATGCTGGACCAGGCGGAGCGCGCCTCCGAGGAAGCGGCCAAGGCGCGTGCCGCGGCGGCAGTTGTGGCGCCAGCGGCCTTGCCGGAAAACTCGGAATTGCTCGCCGAGCCAGCACCGATGGCGGAAACCGCGCCGACGGTGCCCGAGCCGCAGGCGCTTGTCACTGAGCCTGAGCCGCAGGCGCCTGTCACTGAGCCTGAGCCGCAGGCGCTTGTCACTGAGCCTGAGCCGCAGGCGCTTGTCACTGAGCCTGAGCCGCAGGCGCTTGTCACTGAGCCTGAGCCGCAGGCGCTTGTCACTGAGCCTGAGCCGCAGGCGCTTGTCACCGAGCCTGAGCCTGCCGAGCCACAAGCGCCGGTGACCGAACCTGAGCCGGAGGCGTCGGCGGTGGCGCAGCCGGTGCTCGTGGGCAAATCCGAGCCTGCCGCCGAGCCGAAGCGCGGCTGGTGGAAGCGCTGAGGCTTAGCGCTACGTCCAGGCGGTGAGGCGGGCGGCGGCTTCGGCCATGTCGGCCTCGCTGCCGCAATAGCTGAACCGAACGAACCGATGGCCGCGCACCCGGTCGAAATCGATACCGGGCGCCGCGGCCACCGCCGCCTCGTGCAGCATCCGCTCGCAGAATGCCCGGCTGTCCGCGGTGCGCCCGCTCACGTCGGCATATAGATAGAACGCGCCTTCCGAAGCGCCGAGCTGCGCGAAGCCGGCCTGCGGCAGCGCCGCCATGAGGCACGCGCGGGAGCGGCGGTAGCGGGCGACGTTGGCGGCCAGCTCGGCGTGGCAGTCGAATGCCGCTTCGGCGGCGACCTGCGAGATGTGCGGCGCCGAGATGAACAGGTTCTGCGCCAATCGCTCGACCGGGCGCGTCAGGTCCGGCGGCAGCACCATCCAGCCGACGCGCCAGCCGGTCATGCTGAAGTATTTGCTGAAGCTGTTGATGACGATGGCGCTGTCGCTGAACGCGGCGGCGGTGGCCGGCGGCGGGCCGTATTGCAGCCCATGGTAGATTTCGTCACTGACCAGCCGCACCCCCGCGCCGTCGCACCAGCGCGCGATGGCGGCCAGTTCGTCGGCGTGCAACATGCTGCCGGCGGGGTTGCTGGGGCTGGCCACGATCAGCCCGTCCGGCGGTGGGTCGAGTTGCTCCAGCATGGCGACGTTGGGCTGGTAGCGCGTGCCGGCGTCGGTCGGCAGCAGCACCGGACGCAGGCCAAGCGCGACCAGGATGTTGACGTAGGGCGGGTAGAACGGCGTCGCCAGGGCGATGCGGTCGCCGGGATCGAACGCCGCCAGGAACGCCAGCGGGAACGCGCCCGAAGCGCCGGTCGTCACCGCCACCCTTGCCGGCGGGAGGTCGAGCCCGTACCAGTCGCGCACATGCGCCGCGATGCGCGCGCGCAAGCCCGGCCGCCCAAACGCCTCGGTGTAGCCGAGCGCGTGGCCTGAGCGCAGCGCCGCCTCGGCCGCGGCCACGGCGCCGAGCGGTGCGCCGGTGGCGGGCTGGCCCACTTCCATGCGGATGATGCCGGCGGCGCCGGGCGGCAGCGTCGCCTGGCGCGCGTTGGCGGCGGCGATCACGTCCATGACGATAAACGCCGGCGCCTCGGCGCCCCGCCCGACCTTCAGCGCCACCGGACTCTCGCGACCGTCACTTCTTGCCGCTGCTGCCGACCGCGAGGCCGGCGCCGCGGCTGTCGGTCGCCCACGCGCAGGTGCCCTCGTTGCCGGGCAGGTAGCGGTTGCACTGGATCACGTTGGCCCGCCCCGGTTCCGGCACTGGTATCGAAAGCGGTGTTGCCGTGGCGCCGCGCTGGGCCTCCGCCTGGGTCACTGCCACGGCCGCCGCCAGCGGCGCGCCATCCTGTCCCGAGGCGCCGACCGCCGCGCGGAAGGCCTGAATGGGACGGTTCCAGACGATTGCGGCGGCCAGCAACGGCGGCGGCAACGCGGCCGGCGAGGCCGCCAGCACGATCCCGGTGCCCGGCGCGATGCGCCCGGTGCCGAACAGGTTGTTCATGGTAAGCGCGCACACCACGGCGTCGCCGCTGCGGTCGAGAGTCGCGAAGGTGGTCGAAGCCGGCAACGCCTGCATCCCTCCCGGCAGCCTCCGTGCCGCCGCAGCCGCCGCGAGGCCCTGCGTGCGCGCCTGATCGAACGCATCCGGCGTGGCCAGCAGCACCCGCAGGGCAGCCGCAGTGGCGACCCCGCCATCGGCCGGCGGCGGCAGCAGGCTTACGATGTCGTTGCCCGCATCCATGTCGAGCGTCGGCAGCACCCGCGGCAGCGTCTGGCGCAGGTCGGCGTCGGACACCGGGCCGCCGGCCAGCGCCGAGGCGGCGACAAAGCTGCGGGCCAGCGTCCCCTGGTATAAATCTCCGACGCCGGCCGTGCGCAGTTGCGCCAGCGACGCGCCGAGGTCGGGTTGCTGCAGCAGGGCGCCCTCGGTCAGCGGCTGGCCATTGGCGAAGAATATCGCGCGCGAGGCCGGATCGCCGGCCAGCGGCCCCGCCACCACGCCGATGTCGCGCACCAGGGCGCGTGACGCCGGCACGCCGAACCGCGCCAGCTTCTCCGCCGGCGCCACGATCTGCTCGAAACTCAGCCGGCCGTAGCGGGCGTGCAGCGCGAACATGCCGCGCGTCATGGTCGGCACCGCCGCCGGGCGGTCGCCGGCCGGCTGTGCCGGGGCGGCGGGCAGGAACAGTACCGCCTCAGGCGCGCCATGGCCGGGGCCGTCGGGGTTGGGCGCGTAAGCCACGCAGGCGCCACCGCCACCCAGGCCGGCGCGCGATGGCAGCGTCACCGCCAGCGTGAAAGCCACCGCCACCGCCGCGTCGGCCGCGTTGCCGCCGGCGGAGAGCACGTCGCGGGCCGCCAGCGCCGCGCGTGGCTCGTCCGCCACCACGCCACCCAGGAAGCCGCCGACGAAGCCCTGCGTGCCCACCACCGTCCCGGTGCCGCCAAGGAAATTGGCGTCGAACATGGAGCACGACGCGCCGGTCAGCAGCACCCCGGTCAGCAGGGTAGCGGTGAAGGCACGTGTGCAGGCCGAGGCCGGTCCGTGGTGGCGCACTGTCGCTTGTTTCCTCGTAGTTCCCAGTCTGGTCGCCCCAGCCGTGTCGCCCAGCCTGATGGCTCGCGGCGTGCCGTTGCCATAGCCTCGATCCCCCACAGCGGCAACCAGCCGTCGCCAATTAGGCCGCGTCGCGGTATCCATGAACGGCAACTGCGGCGGGGCGTGACATGATCCGGCATTGGCTGAGCGTCCTGCTGTTGGGCGTGGCGCTGCTATCCGCTGGCCCCGCATGGGCGCAGCAGGCGGATTCCTTCACGCCCGCGCAAAGGGCCGAGGTGGTGGCCATCCTGCGCCACGCCCTGACCACCGATCCCAGCATCCTGCGTGACGCGGTGGTGGCGCTGCAGGCCGACGAGAACGCCCACGCGGCAGTGCCGGCCGCTGCGGCACTGGCGCAGGCCGGCCCGGCGCTGACCCGCACTCCGGGCGACCCGGTCGCCGGCGACGCCGCCGGCGACGTCACGCTGGTCGAGTTCTACGACCTGCGCTGCCCATACTGCCGGCGCATGGTGCCGGTGATGGCCGAGGCGCTGCGGCGCGATCCGCATCTGCGCCTGGTCTACAAGGACATCCCGATCCTGGGTCCGTCCAGCGTGCTGGGCGCCCGCGCGGTGCTCGCGGCGCAGCGGCAGGGCGGCTACCAGAAGCTGCACGACGCCATCATGCAGTCGGACAGCGGCGTCATCACCGAGGCCAGCCTGCAATCCGCGGCGGTTGCCGCCGGGCTTGACTGGCCCCGGCTGCAACGCGACATGGCCGATCCCGCCATCGCCCAACGCATCGAGGCCAACGTGACGCTGGCCCACCAGCTCGGCATCGACGGCACCCCGGCCTACGTGGTGGGCGGCCATCTGCTGACGGGCGCCATGAGCCTCGCCGACCTGCAGGCCGCCATCGCCATTGCCCGCAAAGGTTAGCTGTCGGTCGGTAGCGGGGCAGCCTCGCGCGTGTAGGCGTTAGGCAGCCTGGCGCTGCACCTGGCCGGTGATCTCCTGCTGCAGCCTGACCGAATGCACGCCGACGATCTGCTCCAGGTTGCTGGCCACAAGATGCACCATCTCCGCCGGCATCGCCTCGACCACGATCTCGATCCGCATCGACGCGCCGGTGCGCCGCGCCTCGAGGGTGTCGGGCGACAGGTCGCGGCGTGAGAACGGCGCCACCACCCGCGCCAGCAGGCCGGGCGTCAAATCACCGGCGAGCACGAACCGGGCGCGGGCCTGCTGGCCGAAACGCGACCATGGGTGCGAGACGGAAGGAAGATCCAAAACGAGTGACGGCATGACACGGCTCCGACGGATAGGGACGGCGAGGATGGGCGAGGACGGTCGGCTGCTCAGGCAGCCGGGATCGTAATTCGCGCGCTCGGGGTCCACCGTGTCATGCCAGGACACATAGCGGCTAAGGCGTCTGCGGCCAAGTCAAAACTGGCAGTCTCGCCAGCGGAAACCCGGCCAACGACACCGTGCGGTTCTGCAACCGCAGCGGCAGGTTGGTCTGCGGCGCGCCGCCGCCCTCCGGCACCTTCGTCAGCAGCGACAACAAGCCCTTAGCGGCGGTGGCGGCGTTGGCGTTCAGCACATGGGCCGCGACCAGGGCATCGACCGTGGCGGCGGCGCCGAGCACGTCCAGCTCCGCCGTCGCCGCCGGCTGCAACGCGGCATCGAGGGTGGCGCTGCCGTTGCCGGACACGCCGAGCGGGCCGTAGCCGAACGCCATCCGGCTGATGTCGAGCCGTCCGCCCAATGCGCGCCAGCCCGACACAGCCGCCGCCGTGGCGATGTCGGGCAGCGCGCCGCGCAGCGTGGCGTCGCCCGACAGCGAGGCGAGGCGGTTGCCCAGCGGCCAGGCTTTGCCGGACGGCGGATTGGGCAGGTCGATCGCCTGGGCGCTAAAGGTGATCTGCGTGTCGAGCGCATCAGGCACCAGCAGCAGGTGCGCCAGGGCGGCGGTGAGGGTCTGGGCATGGCCGGCATCGGTCCAGTCGGCCCGCCAGGCGGTCGCGTCCATGGCGGCGCGGTCGGCCTGCGCCAGCGGCACGTCGATGTGCCAATCGGCTGCGCCGGCGGCGACTTCCGGTGCGTGCGGCAGAGTCAGGCGCACCGGCCCCGGCAACGCGACGCGAAGCAGGCCAGGTTCCAGCAACGACGCGCCGACGCCGACCCGCGCCGTCCGCAACACGGCCCCGGCGGGCAGCCCGCCCGGCCCGACCACCACGTCCGGCAGCTCCAGCCGCGCCGCCAGCGGCCAACCCGCCGACGTCGCGGGGCCGGCGGAAATCGCCACGCCCTGCGCCCGCTGGGCGGCGATCCACTCGGCCACGCCGCGGCGCAGCGTGCGCTCGGCCCAGAGCCAGCCAAGGGTGTGCGCCGCCACCAGGCAGACGGCCAACCCCAGTCCGAGTAGCCGGAGCGCGCGCTTCATCCCCAATCCCCCGGAGCAGCGGCCCATGTTGTCCCGGTATAAAAAAACCCTGCTCTCAACAATGACTTGTACTCCGCGCCTCGTATCGGATTGCAGCTGCGGGAGCGCTGTGCCCACAGAGTTACCCACAGGGAGTCGGGCAGGCGGAAGCGCCCGGTCATCCCTGCGGCCCGGCCGCATAGGCGTCGCTCAGCCGCTGCATCAGCTCGCGGCGCGGCAGCCCCGGCGGCAGCGGCGGCAGGATCTGGATGCGGATCGGCCGCGCGACCTTGCGGAACGCGTAACGCCGCCAAGCCAGCCCGGAATCGGTCACCGCCGGAACGACGGGGACGTTGAGCTTGGAGGCGAGGGCGGCGACGCCGGGGTGCAGCGTGCCGGGAATGCCGGGGATCATGCGGGTGCCTTCCGGGAAGATCACGATCTGCTTGCCGGCGGCAATCGCCGCCTCGCCTTCGCGCAGCAGGATGCGGATGGCCGAAGCGCCGGCGTTGCGGTCCACCGCGATCATGCCGGAGGCGCTCAGCAGGCCGCCGAACAGCGGGATGCGGATCAGCTCCTGCTTCAGCACGAACACCATGTTGGGCAGCAGCATGACCCACAGCAGCGTCTCGAAGGTCGATTGGTGCTGGGCGGCGATCACCGCCGGTCCGGCCGGCAGGTTCTCGCGCCCGGTGACGCTCCAGGGGATGCCGCAGATCGGCTGCAGCCCGGCCAGCACGGTGCGCGCCCAACGCTGCGAGTAACGCAGCGCCACGCGCTGTCCGGCCGCGCCGCCGAGCCAGCGCGCGCGCAGCCGGGTCGGCGGGCTGGCCAGGCAGAAGGCGAGCGTCACGCCGTAGAACCAGACCGCGAACGCCGCGGAGCGAAGCCACACCATCATCGTGTCCTCATCCTCCCGGGCCAGGGCCGCGCCACTCGCCGACCTCCTTCCGCATGTCCGGCGCCACGTCGTGGGCGACCAGCCCCGACACGCCAAGCGCCGAGACCAGGAACTTGCTGTACTCCGCGGCCAGCAGGCGCAGCGAGGCGGGGTTCGGCAGCGCCTCCGCGCGCACCGGCGCCGGATACAGCGCGACATCAGGCAACGTGCGCGACAGCTCGGCCAGGGCGCGCGGCATGTGGTAGAACGCCGTCACCACGATCATCGAATGCACGTCGCGCCCGCGCGCCCACGCCGCCGCTTCCTCCGCGTTGCCGCGGGTCGAGGTCGCGACCCGGCCCAGGGTCACGCGGCCGCGCAGCGCCTCGGGGACGCCGGCGCGGCGGGCCAGCGCGGTGAACTCGGTCGGGCCGCCGACGCCGGAGACCAGCAGCAGGCGCGCATGTCCTTCGCCGAGCAGCCGCAACGCCGTCTCGACCCGCTCCGCGCCGCCGGTCAGCGCCAGGATCGCGTCGGCGTAGGGCGGCAGCGGCGGGGCGGCAGCGGTGCTGTGCAGGAACCAGGCGAACCCTGCGGACCAGCCAATGCCCGCCAGCAGCATCAGCGCCGCGGCCGCCGCCAGCCAGCGGCGTCGCCCTGCCGTGTGCTCTGGCGTGCGCGTCACGGCAGCCGCCGCAGCCAGCGCCGCACGGTGCCCTGCGCGGTCAGGAAGCCGATTCCTGCGGCGGCCAGCGGCAACGCCGGCAGCGCCGCCCACACGCTGCCCGGCAACGCGAGGGCGATGCTCCATGGCCAACCCGGCGGCCAACCCGGCGCGGCCGCCTGCGGCTCGGCGGTGAACGGCGAGGCAAGCGAGGCCATCGCCAGCAGCACCGGCAGCGCCACCAGGGCGCCCAGCGTGGCGCCCAGCGCCGCCAGCGCGGTGGCGCGGCGGGCAAAGCGGCTGGCGATGTAGCCGTCGGTGGCGCCAAGCCCATGCACGATCTGGATGGCGTCGCGTCGCGCTACCAGGCCGGAGCGCGTGGCCACCGCAATCACCATAACCGCCACTCCGGCCACCACGGCCAGCGCCAGCCAGGCGCACGCCTGCAGGCTGGCGGCCAGCGTCGCGAGGCGCTCCACCCATTGGCCATGCGCCTCCAGATCGGCTCCCGGCACCGCGGCGGCGAGGCTCTGCGCCAGGGCCGGCAGGTCGGCTTCGCGACCGGGCACGAGATGCAGCGCCACCACGCCGGGCAGCGGCAGCGCGGGCGGCGCGCCGTCGGCGCCGAACCACGGCCGCAGCAGGTCGGCCAGCTCGGCCGCGCTGAGCAGGCGGGCGGAGAGCACCGCCGGGCTTGCGTGCAGCATCGTCATCGCGCGCTCGACGCGGCTGGGGCTGTCCGCGGCGCCGCTGGCGGCGTCGGGCTGCGGGATTTGCAGCGTCAGCGTGTCGGCGGCGCCGTCCTGCCAATGCCCGGCCAGCCCGCGCGCGGCGACCGCGCCGGTGATCGCCAGCGCCGCCAGGAACGCCATCGCCGCCACCAGCAGCGGCAGCACGCGGTCGCCCAGCGCGCGGCGCAGGCCCAGGTCGTCGCTGTTCCGCCGCCGCAGCCGGGGCGAGCGGCCAGCCTTTGCTTTGGCCATCCCAGCCCTAGCCACCGTCCACCAGCCTGCCCTGCTCCAGCCGCAGCGAGGGGGCCGGATGGCGCGCCACCAAAGCGTCGTTGTGGGTGGCCACGATCACCGTGGCGCCCAGCCGGTTCATCTCGCGCAGCAGGATCAGCAGCCGCTCGGCCTGCACCTCGTCGAGGTTGCCGGTCGGCTCGTCGGCCAGCAGCAGGCTCGGCCGGCCGACCACCGCGCGGGCGATGGCGATGCGCTGCTGCTCTCCGCCGGACAGCTCGGACGGGCGCTGGGCGGCTTTGCCGGCAAGCCCGACCCAGCGCAGCATCTCGCTCACGTCGGCGCGCACCTGGCCTTCCGGACGGCCGGCGAGGCGCAGCGGCAGCGCCACGTTGTCGAAGGCGTCCAGATGCGGCAGCAGGCGGAAGTCCTGGAACACCATGCCGATCCGCCGCCGCAGCGCCGCCAGCGCCGGCCGCGGCATCCGCCTGCCGCCGGCCACGATCTCGGCGTCCAGCACGCCAAGCCGGCCACGGGTCGGGCGCGCCGCCAGGTGCAGCAGCCGCAGCAGGCTGGACTTGCCGGCGCCCGACGGCCCCAGCAACCAGCGGAAGCCGCCCGGCGCCACCGTGAAGCTGAGGTCGCGCAGGATCTCCGGCCCGCGCACCGGCCCCGCGCCGCCCATGGCGCGCTCGTATTGCAGACTGACCGCTTCGAGCCGGATCATCGAGGCACCGCCCTCCTGCGAGCCTTGTGCCACCCCCGGACATCCGCCGGAATAGCTATGTGGCGGATCGGGGTGGCAGATCTGGCGCCCAGGCCGGAACGCATGGTTGCGCTAAGAAGCGTGCTTTGCCAGAAATGATACGATGCGGATTGTCTGTCCCAACTGCGCTGCCGCCTACGATGTGCCCGACCAGGTACTGGCCGGGCCGCCGCGCGCGTTCCGCTGCGCCCGCTGCGCGCGCGAGTGGACGCCGAACGCCCAGCCGCTGCCGGCGGGCGATGCGCCAGTGGCCAATCCGCCGGTGTTCGATGCGTTGGTGTCCGATGCGTCGATGCCACCGCCAAGACCAGTACCTGTCATGCCACTGCCGAACCACCCGGCGCCGGCGCAGGAGGGCGCGTTCACGATGCCGCCGCTGCCGGTCGACCGGCCACCCTCGCTGGCGATCGGCGCGCCGTTGGTCGAGGGCGGCCGCATCGCCCATGCGCCGCGGGCGGGCTACGTGGTTGGCATCGTCGGCTGGGTGCTGACGGTGGCGATCCTGGCCCTGGCGCTGGTGCTGGCGGTTCTTCGGCAACCGCAGATAGAGGCGCTATGGCCGGCCAGCCAGCGCCTCTATGCAATGCTCGGCCTGCATTGAGGCTGGCTCAGGGCGAGACGTCGGCGTCCCGGTCGGTGTCCACGGCGGCGGCGACCGAGGCGGCGACCGCTTCGCCCAGGCACTGGTAGCCACGGTCGTTGTGATGCAGCCGGTCGGGCGAGACGAAGTCGCCGTAGGGCGATCCGGCGGCTGCCCAGCCATCCATCAACGCGCCGCGCGAGAACAGGCTGGCCTCGGTCGTGTGGGCAATTTGCGCCAGGGCGGCGTCGATGGCGGCGTGTTCCGGCACCGCCAGGATGCGCGGCGACCGCTGGTTGTCCATCAACACCACGTCGATGCCGGCCTTGTGCAGCCGCGCGACGCCGGCGGTGACCAGTCTTCGGAACACCCCCGGATCGACGTCGCGCAACGCGCCGTTCGCCCCGACCTGCCAGATCACAGTTTGCGGATGCACCGCCACCACGTCGGAGTCGAGCCGCGGCGTCTCCTCCGCGGCATCCTCGCCGCTGACGCCACGGTTGATGACGGCGATGTGGGAGTGCGGCAGCAACCGCGCCAGCGTCGCCTGCAGCACGCTGGGATAGGACTGCCCACGGTCGCTCGCCATCCAGCCCTGCGTGCTGGAGGAGCCGATCGCCACGATGATCGCCGGCTCGTCATGCGCCAGCGCGTCCTTGAGATGCGGCAGCGAAAGCGCCGGCATCGATACGACCGGGCAGGCGCCGGTTTCGGCAACCGAAGCGGAAGTGGCCGGGGCAGGGACGGCCGGGGCGGGTACGGCTGCGCCGAGCAGCCCTGCCAGCGCGGCGGACCGTAGAAGCAGGGCAGGCAGATGAGCGGTGCGGCATGGCATGACGGCCACTTGCCGCAATGTCACGCCGCGTTCAACCCCGGCGGCAAACCGTTACGCGAACAATCAGGCGGTGCCGCCCACGGTCAGCGCCGACAGCTTCAGCGTCGGCTGGCCCACGCCGACCGGCACGCCCTGGCCCTGCTTGCCGCAGGTGCCGATGCCCGCGTCCAGCGCCATGTCGTCGCCGACCATCTCGATCCGGGTCAGCGCGTCCGGCCCGTTGCCGATCAGCGTGGCGCCCTTGACCGGCGCCGTCACTCGGCCGTCCTCGATGAGGTACGCCTCGCTGGCCGAGAACACGAACTTGCCCGAGGTGATGTCGACCTGGCCGCCGCCGAAGTTGACGGCATACAGGCCGCGCTTCACCGAGCGGATCATCTCCTCGGAGGTGTTCTTGCCGCCCAGCATGACGGTGTTGGTCATCCGCGGCATTGGCGCGTGGGCGTAGGACTGCCGCCGCCCATTGCCGGTGGCGCGGACCCCCATCAGCCGGGCATTCAGCCGGTCCTGCAAATACTCGCGCAGGATGCCGTCCTCGATCAGCACGGTACGGCTGGTCGGCGTGCCCTCGTCGTCCACCGTGAGGCTGCCGCGACGGTCGGGCATGGTGCCGTCGTCGACCACGGTGACGCCCGGAGAGGCGATGCGCTGGCCCAGCAGCCCGGAGAAGGCCGAGGTCCGCTTGCGGTTGAAGTCGCCCTCAAGGCCGTGGCCGATCGCCTCGTGCAGCAGGATGCCGGGCCAGCCCGGACCGAGCACCACCGGCATCTCGCCGGCCGGCGCCGCGCGGCTGTCCAGGTTGACCAGCGCCTGACGCAGCGCCTCGTCCACCGCCGCCTGCCAGGTCGCGGCATCCACCAGCCGGTCGTAGGCGAAGCGGCCGCCGGTGCCGAAGCTGCCGGTCTCGCGCCGCCCGTCGGTCTCGACCACCACAGCGACGTTGAGCCGCACCAGCGGGCGCAGGTCGGCGACGCGGTGGCCGTCGGCGCGGATGATCTGCACCGCCTGCCACTCGCCGGTGATCGAGGCCATCACCTGCTTTATCCGGGGATCACGGCCGCGGGCGTAGGCGTCGATCTCGGCCAGCACCCCGGCGCGGCGGGCGAAGTCCATCGCGGCGAGCGGATTGTCGGCGGAGTACAGCCGCGCGTTGGTGGCCCGCGGCGTCTCGCTCGCGGTGCCGGTGTGGCCGCTGGCGACCGCGCCGACGCTGGCCGCCGCGCGGGCCAGCGCCGCCTCCGTCAGCTCGCCGGCATGGGCGAACCCGGCCGCCTCGCCCGCCACCGCGCGCAGGCCGAAGCCGAGCATGGTGTCGAAGCCGGCGGCGCGGATACGGCCGTCGTCGAGGCTGACCTGCTCGCTTTCGCGGTATTCCATGAACAGCTCGCCGTCGTCGGCCTGCGCCAGCGCGCCGGCGGTCAGGCGCTGCGCCGCGTCACGGTCGAGCTGGGCGCCGGCATGATCGAAGAACAGCCGGTCGGTCACAGCCAGCGGGGTGTCGCCAACATGGGATGCGCTCAAGACGGCTCCTGGCAATTCAGGGTTGAAAGATCAGGGATGCAACGACGGCTGGGCATCAGGTGGCGACGCGCCGCGTCCACGCCAACCCTGCGCGTCCCAACCTGCACGTCATTGCACTGAAGCCCGCCGCGCAAAATGCAGGCAGCACAGGGTCGTGGTCAGCAGCAGGACGGCGTTGGCCTGGTGCGCCGTCGCCAGCGACACCGGCACCATCCACAGCAGGGTGGCGACGCCCAGCGCATACTGGACGGCAACCGCCAGGCCGAGCAGCAGCAACCCACGGCGCAGCGCACGGTCCGCGCGCGGCGCCATCCGCCATCCCACCGCCGCCACCAGCAGCGCCAGCAGCGCCGTTGCGGTGGCCAGCAGCCGGTGGTCGAACTGCACCGCCGCCACGTTCTCGGTGAGGTTGCGCAGCGCCGGCGTGAGCTGCAGGTAGTCGCCCGGAACCAGGTGCCCGCCCATGAGCGGATAGGTGTTGTAGATCAGCCCGGCGTGGAGGCCGGCGGTGAAGCCCCCGGCGACGATGGTCAGCGCCACCATGCCGGCCAGCACCGCCAGCCACGCGCCGAGCGGGCTTGCCCGGCGACGCAGCGGACGCAGCACCGAAAGCCCGGTCCACAGCATCGCCGCATAGAGCGTCAGCGCCAGGGAGAGATGCACCACCAGCCGGTATGGCGAGACCGCGGTGCTGTCGGGGAAGAACCCGGACGCCACCATGAACCAGCCGACCGCGCCCTGCAGCCCGCCCAGCGCGAACAGGCCGAGCAGGCGCCAGCGCAGGCCGCGCGAGATCGCGCCGCGCCACCACAGCGCCAGCAACGGCACGATGAACACCACGCCAAGCAGCCGACCCCACAGCCGATGCACCCATTCCAGCCAGAATATATGCTTGAAGCCGTCCAGGCCGATATCGGTGTTGACCAGCTTGTACTGCGGAATCCGCTGGTACAGGCCATACAGCCGCTCCCACTCGCGCTGCCCGAGCGGAGGCAGCACGCCGGACAGCGGCGCCCACTCCATGATCGACAGGCCGGAGCCGGTGAGGCGGGTGGCGCCGCCCAGCGCCACCATCACCAGCGTCATGGCGCACAGCGCGAACAGCCATGCCGCGACCAGGCGGCGGTCGCGATGCACCGGAGCGGCGCGGGTGGGGGAGGCGATCGGATCGAACGGCATGGCGCACATATAAACCGGTATCGCGCAAAGCCCAGTCTGGTCAAAAGCCTAGTCTGGTCAAAAGCTCAGTCCGGTCACACGAATCGGGTCGGGCAAGCGGGCCGGCGGATATGAAACCCGGTCGGGCGCGGCTATGAGGTGCCGGATGATCGATCCCTCGCGCGAACCGCTGCTGTCCGTCGTGGTGCCGGTGCGCAACGAAGCCGCCAACATCGCCCCGTTGCTGGCCGAGATTGCCGTGGCCCTGGCCGGCATCGCGCATGAGGTCGTGTATGTCGACGACGGCAGCACCGATGCCACGCCCGAACTGCTGGCCGAGGCGGCGGCGCGCTGCGCGCTGCGCTGGGTGCGGCACCGCGGCAGTTGCGGCCAGAGTGCGGCGGTCATCACCGGGGTGCGGGCGGCGCGCGGCGTCTGGATCGCGACGCTGGACGGCGACGGGCAGAACGACCCCGCCGACATCCCGGCGCTGCTGGCCCGCGCCCGCGCCGAAAGCGGCCAGCCCGGCGCGCCGCCGCTGATGATCGCCGGCCATCGGGTGCAGCGGCGCGATATCGCGATAAAGCGGCTGAGTTCGCGCGCCGCCAACGCGGTCCGCGCCTGGGTGCTGCAGGATGCCACGCCGGACACCGGCTGCGGGCTCAAGGTGTTCCGCCGCGACCTGTTCCTGTCGCTGCCGCAATTCGATCACATGCACCGCTTTCTTCCGGCCTTGGTCCAGCGTGCCGGCGGGCGTACCCTGCCGCTGCCGGTCAACCACCGGCCGCGGGTGCGGGGGCAATCCAACTACGGCACGCTCGACCGGCTCTGGGTCGGCATCTTCGACCTCATGGGCATGTTCTGGTTGCAGCGGCGGTGGCGCATCCCGGTGATCGAGGCGGCGTCCGAGGAGAGGCAATGATACGGATGACGCGGCAGTCGGCTATGCGGCAACTGGTCCGGCCGGTGCTGCTGCTGGTTGGCCTGCTGGCGGCCGGGCTGCTGCTGCGGCTGCTGCCGGCTGGCGGTGCCGCGGGACTGCTGCGCGAGGAGGCCGGCGAGCGCGGCGCGATCGACCTGATGCTGGTGGGGGCGGCGTTGTGCGCCGTAGGGCTGCCGCGCCAGGCAGTGTGTTACGCCTGCGGCTATGCCTTGGGCGGCTGGCTCGGTGCTGCCGTGGCGTTGGCGGCGCAGGTGCTCGGTTGCATCGTCAACGTCGGTTGGGCGCGCCTGGTGGCGCGAGACTGGGCAAAGCGGCGGATTGCCGGACGGTTGGCACGGCTCGATCGGATGCTGGCAGCGCGTCCGTTCGCCAGCGCCCTCATGCTGCGCCTGCTGCCGGTCGGCAACAACCTCCTGCTCAACCTCGTGGCCGGGGTGTCCAGCGCCGCCGCCTTGCCATTCGTGGCCGGCTCGACGCTCGGTTACGTGCCGCAGACCTTGGTGTTCGTTCTCGCCGGCGCCGGCACTCAACTTGGACGCACCGGCCAGATCGCGCTGGCCGGCGTGCTGCTGGTGCTGGCGGCGGGGCTCGGCTGGTGGCTGCGCCAGCGACTCCGCGGGAGTGCGCTGGACGACGGGCTCAGTGCAGATAGCGCAGGTGCCGCACCTCGCCCGCGCTGACCAACTCGCAGGCGCCGACGCGCACCGAGTGGATGCGGCCGTCGATTTCGCGCCCCCAGAACTCCAGGAAACGCTGCAGCACGGGAAACTCCGGCGCCATGTCGAGTTCTTGCCAAACGAAGCTCTGCAGCACGGCGGGATGGTCGGGCAGGTGGTAGAGTATCTCGGCGGTGGTCAGCCGGTAGCCCCGCAGTTGCCGCTGGAACCCGCTTGCATCGTGCATCCCTCGTCCCCTTGTGTGCTGTAGCGGCGCCAAGCCCGCATTCAAGCCGACGATGCCACGGCAGTTGCCACGCAACACCCAAAACTTGTCGTCATTTCAAGCGCTTGGCACTCAATTCCCGCGACTGCTGCTTGCCGCTTGACTTAGTTACGCTCCAAGTCTAGACCGCTGGCACTCCCTGACCGGGAGTGCTAAAAACCCAGTCGCTGGGCGCTGCGCCACGGCGACGGAAACATATCCAGGAGTGCTTCAATGAAGTTCCGTCCCTTGCACGACCGCGTTGTCGTGCGTCGCCTGACGGCCGAAGAGAAGACGTCCGGCGGCATCATCATCCCCGACACCGCCAAAGAGAAGCCGATGGAAGGCGAGATCGTCGCTGCCGGCCCGGGCGCCCGCAACGAGCAGGGCGCCATCGTGGCGCTCGACGTGAAGGCCGGCGACCGCGTGCTGTTCGGCAAGTGGTCGGGCACCGAAGTCAAGCTCGACGGCGAAGAACTGCTGATCATGAAGGAAAGCGACATCATGGGCGTGGTCCAGGCAGCCGCCTGATCCACCCGTCGCACTTCTGATCCAACCGAAATAAGGAATCCACTACATGGCAGCCAAGGAAGTTCGCTTCGGCAGTGACGCGCGTCAGCGTATGCTGCGCGGCGTCGACATCCTCGCCGACGCGGTCAAGGTGACGCTGGGTCCCAAGGGCCGCAACGTCGTGATCGACAAGAGCTTCGGCGCCCCGCGCATCACCAAGGACGGTGTGACGGTGGCCAAGGAGATCGAGCTGGCCGACAAGTTCGAGAACATGGGCGCGCAGATGGTGCGCGAAGTGGCCTCGAAGACCAACGACCAGGCCGGCGACGGCACCACCACCGCGACCGTGCTGGCCCAGGCCATCGTCCGTGAGGGCGCCAAGGCGGTTGCCGCCGGCATGAACCCGATGGACCTGCGCCGCGGCATCGACAAGGCGGTCAACGCCGTCGTCGAAGAGCTGAAGGTGCGCAGCAAGAAGATCACCAACGAGAGCGAGACCGCGCAGGTCGGCACCATCTCGTCGAACGGCGAAGTCGAAATCGGCCGCATGATCGCCGAAGCGATGCAGAAGGTCGGCAACGAGGGCGTCATCACGGTCGAGGAGGCCAAGGGCGTCCAGACCGAGCTCGAAGTCGTCGAGGGGATGCAGTTCGACCGCGGCTACGTGTCGCCGTACTTCATCACCAACGCCGAGAAGATGGTGGCCGATCTCGATCAGCCGTACATCCTGATCTTCGAGAAGAAGCTGTCCGGCCTGCAGCCGATGCTGCCGTTGCTGGAGACCGTCGTGCAGTCGGGCCGTCCGCTGCTGATTATCGCCGAGGACATCGAGGGCGAGGCGCTTGCCACGCTGGTCGTCAACAAGCTGCGCGGCGGCCTCAAGGTCGCGGCCGTGAAGGCGCCGGGCTTCGGCGACCGCCGCAAGGCGATGCTGGAAGACATCGCGATCCTGACCGGCGGGCAGGTCATCAGCGAAGACCTCGGCATCAAGCTCGAGACCGTGACGCTCGCCATGCTCGGCCGCGCCAAGAAGGTGCTGATCGAGAAGGAGAACACCACGATCGTCGAAGGCGCCGGCAAGTCCGACGACATCAAGGGACGCTGCAACCAAATCCGCGCCCAGGTCGAAGAGACCACCAGCGACTACGACCGTGAGAAGCTGCAGGAGCGTCTCGCGAAGCTGGCCGGCGGCGTCGCCGTCATCCGCGTCGGCGGCTCGACCGAGGTCGAGGTCAAGGAACGCAAGGACCGCGTCGACGACGCGCTGCACGCAACCCGTGCGGCCGTCGAAGAAGGCATCGTCCCGGGCGGCGGCGTGGCGCTCGCGCGCGCTTCGACCGTGTTGTCCAAGCTGGTGCCCGAGAACGACGACCAGAAGGTCGGCATCGAGATCGTGCGCCGCGCCGTGCTGACGCCGCTGCGCCAGATCGCCGAGAACGCTGGCGAGGACGGCGCCGTGATCTGCGGCAAGGTGCTCGAGAACGACAGCTACACCTACGGCTTCGACGCCCAGACCGGCGAGTACAAGGACATGGTCGCGGCCGGCATCATCGACCCGACCAAGGTCGTGCGCCACGCCTTGCAGGACGCCGCTTCGGTGGCCGGACTGCTGGTGACCACGGAGGCCATGATCGCCGAGCGTCCGGAAAAGAAGCAGGCCGGCGGCGGCGGCGGCGGAATGGGTGGCGGCATGGGCGGCGGCATGGGCGACATGGACTTCTAATCGCCAAGCCTGACGTACATCAAGCGACCGATAAGGATCGGGGCGGATCGCAAGGTTCGCCCCTTTTCTTGTCTTTTTAGAGCTATCGCACCCTTATTGACTCCGATTGGCGTTTCTGCACAATTCGAGGGGCAACTGCTTTTGTCTGCGACGGAGAGCGATGCCGCTATGGCGACTGGGACTGTGAAGTGGTTCAACACGACCAAAGGTTTCGGCTTCATCATGCCGCAGGACGGCGGCAAGGATGTCTTCGTACACATCACCGCGGTCCAGGCGGCCGGGATGCGCGGCTTGAACGAAGGTCAGAAGGTCAGCTTCGAGGTGGTGATGGAGCGCGGCAAGGCCGCGGCCACCAACCTCAAGCTCGCCTGACGGCACGCAAGGCCTGAGCCTCGCCGTGACTCGCGCCATTTGCCGCCGCAGTCCGTACTCCCGCCGGCATCACAAGAATACTCTTTGCCTTAACACACGGGTCCGCCGCAGCGGCCCTGCCGCAGGAGCTTGATATGGCCGTCGGTACTGTGAAGTGGTTCAACGCGACCAAGGGTTTCGGCTTCATCATGCCGCAGGACGGCGGCAAGGATGTGTTCGTGCACATCACCGCATTGCAGTCCGCCGGCCTCAAAGGCCTCAACGATGGCCAGAAGGTGAGCTTCGAGGTGGTGATGGAGCGCGGCAAGGCGGCGGCAACCAACCTCAAGTTAGCGTAGGCTGCCAGTATTGGGTAAGCCCGGACGGGTAGGTCCGGGGACACTTCCCTGGACCTACCCGCAGACCCTCCAGGCTTGTTGCGCCGTTAGCCGGTCCAACCGCCGGCATTGACCTGTCCCTCGACGTGCGACACGCCCTGGGCGTCGCGCGTCACGACTTCGATCGTGCGCCCGCCTGCCTGGCGCATCAACTGCTCGGCCAACGCCTTCCGCTCCGGCGTGGTCACCCGCGCCGAGAGCAACAGTTCGCCCCGCGCCGCGGCGTCGTCGCGCGTCTCGGTCTGCGCGCTCTCCGCCGCATCGCCAACCGCATGTGCGCCAGCCGCGGCGCCCGCTCCCACCGCGGCGGCGGCGGCGATGGCCAGCGCCGCCGCGCCGCCGGTGGCGATCGTGGCGCCGGCCGCGGCGAAGGCGCCGATGGTGCCGGCCATGCTGGTGCCCAGGGTGCGCGCCTGACGCACGTCGGTGTTGCTGGTCGGCAGCGCCGCGCCCTGGTCCGGCGTGGCCTCGTTGGCTGACGGGGCAGCTTGCGGCAGGCTCAGGTCGGCGCGGTCGAAGCGCGCCTGGGCCAGCAACGCGAGCGCCTCCTGCAGGGCCGCATCGGTCGCGAAGGCGGCCTGCACCTCGGTCACCTCGGCGGTAATCTCCGGGCCAGCCTTGACCTCGGTGCCATCTTGCATGACGGGCATTAAGAGTTCCTTTCTGCGTCCGCGTTGAACGCGGGTGCGGGATCGCTGTTCCCAAAAGGCGGGTGGCTTCAGACCTTCTGGTGGCGAGCCCGCGCGCCGCGCTCGATCGCCGCCGCCACCAGCGGATCGACGCGCAACTCGTTCATAAGGAACTCCAACATCCGCAGGCTTTCCTGCTCGGCAAATCGGTCCGCCGCCACGACCTCGCAGCCGAGCGCATAGGCGGTCTCGCGCAACCGGGGTTCCAGCGCGTCCCGGATCAGGCCGCCGGCGTGCGACAGCCCATCGTCCTCGCGCAACAGGTTGACGGCGGCCTCGGTCGCCGCGTCGAGACGTTCGCTGCTGAAATTGTGAAACACCGGAAGCGTCTGCACCAGCCCGGCCATGACGCCGATCTCACGGTCGGTAATCCCGCCTCCGGCGGCGGCGATCAGCACCATGGTGCAAACCAGGGCCTCCTGCGGGTCCAGTCCAATGCGGGCAAGCATAGAAGTCTCCTGTTAGGCCGCCACATCGATCGGGTCGGACCGGCGGCAGGCGGCAGACCCTGCGGCAAGCGGCAGCCTGGATCAAGCCCGCGCGGACACGGCTCCCCTGCGTGCCGTGCCCGGTATCTTGGCCCGGTCTCTCGGCGGCTGTCACCGGCTGCGTTCGAACAGCAGCACGGAGCGGCCGGTGACGCTGTAGGTCTTGCCGGTCGGGAAGGTCTCCGCCGCGAGGTCCGGCACGTTGGTGTCGAAGATGCGCGACCAGGTCTCACCGCCCGCCACCTCCGGCAGTGTGAACTCCACCACGTCGTGGTAGGCGTTGAGGATCAGCAGCAGCGTGGCGTCGCCGGCGGCGCGGCGGATGCCGGTGGCCTGGGCGCGGCCGTCCATGATCATGCCAAAACAGCGGGTGTTGCTGTCTTCCCACGCTTCCGGCGTCATGTCGGCGCCGTTGGCGTTGATCCAGGTTACGTCGCGGACCCCCAACTCCTCGTTGTAGGCGCCGGTCAGGAAGCGGCCGCGACGCAGGATCGGGTATTTCGCGCGCACCTGTAGCAACATGCGGGTGAACGCCTGCAGCTTCTTGCCGGCTTCGCTGATATCCCAGTTGACCCAACTGATCTTACTGTCCTGGCAGTAAGCGTTGTTGTTGCCGCCCTGGGTGCGGCCGAATTCATCCCCGGCCAGCAGCATCGGCGTGCCTTGCGCGAGCAGCAGCGACGCCAGCATGTTGCGCTTCTGGCGCTCGCGCAGTTCGAGGATGTCAGGATTTTCCGTCTCGCCTTCGACGCCGCAGTTCCAACTGTAATTGTTGTCGTTGCCGTCGCGGTTGTGCTCGCCGTTGGCGTCGTTGTGCTTTTCGTTGTAGCTGACGATGTCGTTAAGCGTGAAGCCGTCATGTGCGGTGATGAAGTTGACGCTGGCCCAGGGCTTGCGGCCGCGCCGGTTGAACTTGTCGCCGGACGCGGTTATGCGCGAAGCCATCTCCGCCGTGGCGCCTGCGGCGCCTTGCCAGAAGGCGCGCGTGCAGTCGCGGAAGCGGTCGTTCCACTCCGCCCAGCCCGGTGGGAAACCGCCGACCTGATAGCCACCCGGCCCTAGATCCCAAGGCTCGGCAATCAGTTTGACGCTGGACAGCACCGGGTCCTGGCGGCAGCTGTCGAGGAACCCGCCGCCCTCGTCGAAACCGTTGACCTCGCGCGCCAGGATGGTGCCGAGGTCGAACCGGAAGCCGTCGACGTGCATATCCTCGACCCAGTAGCGCAGGCTGTCGGTGACCATCTGCAACACCCGCGGGTGCGAGATGTTGAGCGTGTTTCCGGTGCCGGTGTCATTGATGTAGTAGCGTTTGTTGTCGGGCATCAGACGGTAGTAGCTGGCGTTGTCGATTCCCTTGAACGACAGCGTCGAGCCGTTCTCGTTGCCCTCGGCGGTGTGGTTGTAGACGACGTCCAGGATCACTTCGATGCCGGCGTCGTGCAGGCGGGCCACCATCTCCTTGAACTCGCTGACCGGCGAGCGCACACCGTCGCTGGCGTAGCGGGGCGCCGGGGCGAAGAAGCCGAGGCTGTTGTAGCCCCAGTAGTTCACCATGTCCTTCTCGATCAGGTAGTCGTCATCGACGAAGTAGTGGATCGGCAGCAGCTCGACCGAGGTGACGCCGAGGCTGCGGATGTATTCGACGATCTCCGGCGTGGCGAGGCCGGCGTAGGTGCCGCGCAGGTGCTCGGGCACCGCCGGATGGCGCTGGGTAAAACCCTTGACGTGGGTTTCGTAGAAGATCGTGCGTTCCCATGCGACGCGCGGGCTGCGGTCGCGGCCCCAGGTGAAGGCGGGGTCGATGACCCGGCACTTGGGCATGAACGGCGCGCTGTCACGCTCGTCGAACGACAGGTCGGCGCCTTCGGCGCCCTGCGTGTAGCCGAACACCGCCGGATCCCACCTCAGCGTGCCGACCAGCGCGCGGGCGTACGGATCGACCAGCAGCTTGTTCGGGTTGAAGCGGTGACCCTGCTCCGGCTCGTATGGGCCGTGCACGCGGTAGCCGTAGACGGTGCCGGGCCGCGCGTCGGGCAGGTAGCCGTGCCAGACCTCGTCGGTGTACTCGGGCAGTTCGACGCGGGAGATCTCGTTCTCCCCGGCTGCATCGAACAGGCACAGCTCGACTTTGGTGGCATTGGCGGAGAATAGGGCGAAGTTGACGCCAAGCCCGTCCCAGGTGGCGCCCAGCGGGTTGGGCAGGCCTTCGCGGACGCGCGGCGAAGAACTTGTCGCGACCGACAACCGGGTCGCGGCTTCTGGTGATTCCGACTCGGCTGCATCGAACTCTGAGGTGGCGGACATTGATGAGGATCTCCGAACGTAGAGGCGTAAGAAGGCATGGGCGGAGCCTAAGTTGCGCTCAGCCCGTGTTGGTGAAGGCGGCTCAGGCGGCGGCTGGCGGCGGGCGGCGGCGGGCCAGCTCGGGCAGCAGCGGCAGCAGCGCGGGCAGGTCGCGCTCGGCCACGCAGACCAGGTAGCGCTTGCGCTCGGAGGCGGGCAGGTCCGGTCCGCTGGGCAGCCCGTCGGGGCCGAGCGGCAGGGCGGCGAGGCCGAGGTCGGCGTATATCTTGAGCAGCTCGCCGCTGGCGCCCCACACCGCGGGGTCCAGCCCCTCCTGATGCGCCAGGTCGCGCAGCCGCCAGATCGCCGAAACCCGGTCGCTTGCCGCGCCCACCGGGTCGCCGAGGCCCAGCATGACCCGCCCGATGCGGCGGAACGCGATGCCGGCGCGCTCCGCCTCGCCCCACACGATGCCGTCCGCGCCGGCCGGCGGCAGGTCGCCCAGGGCAGCGTAGCGGCGTCGCGCCTCGGCGCCCCAGGCCAGCCAGCCGACCCGGCCGGGCCGCAGCAGCCGCCACAGCGCCACCAACCCCAATGCCACCACCAACGCCACCGAGGCGCGGGTCGAGTTCGGCACGTCGGGCGACAGGATGACCATCCAGAAGCTGCTGTCGCCGAGCCAGCGGACGTGCCGCTCGAACAGCGCCAGCGCCAGCACGCACATCACCAGCGTGAACAGCGGCACCGCGACCGAGGCCTGCATGTCGCCGCTGATGAGCCGGGCGTGGCGGTAGAAGGCGCTGCGGTATGGCAGGATCAGCAGCGCGCCGATGCCCAGCACCACAGGAATCCATGCCGGCTCGTGCTGTGCCACGGTCAGGCCGGCAGCCAGCAGCAGCAGCAGCATGGTGGCGCCCCACGCCAGGTTGACGCGCTGCGACAGGGCGACCGACAGCACCATCAGGGCGGCGCCGATCAGCGACGGCAGGAACTGGCCGGCCTGCGCCGCGACCTCGGCGAAGTCAGGATCGATCCAGCTAAAGTCCGGGCGTCGCTCCAGCACGCCGAGGCACAGCAGCAGCACGCCGCACAGCGCCACGATGCCGGTGCCGGCGGCGACCGCGAAATCGGGCTCGCTCCAGCGTGGCCGGGGGGCGTCGTTTGGCTTCAGCACGGCGCGGCCGCGCAGCACCACCTCGTTGCCGGCAAACAGGCTGCCGGCCAGGAACAGCGGGATGATGTAGTAGAACAGCCGGAACACCACGATGGCGCCGACGATGGTGGGCGCTTCCAGGTACGGCGACAGGCCGAACAGCATGGCGCCGTCGAACACCCCGAGGCCGCCCGGCAGCGTCGCGATCAGGCCCGCGCTGTAGCTGCTGAGGTAGACCGCCAGCAGCCGCACGTAGGTCAGCCCATGGATGTGCGGCAGCAGCGCGTAGAAGATCGCCGCGGTGACGGCCACGTCGGTGGCGGCCAGCGCCACCTGCGCCAGCGACATCCGCCACTGCGGCAGCTCGAACGCATGGCCGAACAGGCGCAGCGTGCCGGCGACGCGCGAGACGATGACGTAGGCCGCGACGACGCTCCACATCGCCGCGCCGATGGCGTACAGCGACCACAGCGGCAGATGCTGGCCGAAGAACGGCACCGCGTGCGGCTCGCCGAACAGGATGGCGCCCGCCAGCACCATGCCGCCCAGCCCGAAGGTCAGGCTGCAGAAGCCGACCACCTTGGCGATCTGGGCCGGGGTCAGGCCCCAGTTGGCATACAGCCGGTAGCGCACCGCCGCCCCCGACACCGCGGCGAAACCCAGGTTGTGCGACAGCGCGTAGGCGCAGAACGAGGCGAACGCGACCTTCAGGTAGCTGACCACGTTGCCGGCGTAGATGGTGCCGAGCCGGTCGTAGAACGTCAGCACGCCGTACGAGACGATGGTCCAGGCGAACGAGAGGATCAGCGAGCGGCGCGGGATCGCGCTCAGCGCCTTGCTGATGTCGTCGATCTTGAGGCTGCGGAACTCCTTCTGCACCACGTAGATGGCGCCGAACAGCAGCACCGCCCCCAGCACCGCCGGCAAATGGCGAACATAGCGGCGCACTCCGTTACGCATGAGCGGTCAACCCATCAGGCCGCATCGGCGGCGGGGGAGGGCGCGCGGGCCAGCGCGCCCTCGATCAGCGCGACCGTCTCGGCCACCCCGTACAGGGCAACGAACTGACCGAAGCGCGGGCCTTCGTCCTGGCCGAGCAGCACCTGGTACAGGCAGCCGAACCACGCCCGCAGGTCACGCAGCGGGTGCCGCTTGCCGACCTCGTAGACGACGGTCTGGATGTCCTCGGCCGGCGTGCCGGCGGGGATGCCGGCGAGGCTGCGTGCCAGATCCTCGAGCGCCGTCCGCTCGATGTCGTCGGGCGCGCGGTACTGCCGATGCGCCAGCGCGTAGCCCTGGCCGTAGGCGACCGCGCGGGCCACCAGGCGGTCCAGGAACGGCGCGCTCGCCGGGTCGGCTTCCGGCGCGTAACGGCGCACATAGCCCCACAGCTCCTCGGGCGTGGTGGCGCCCACCGTGCTGGCGAGGTTCTGCAGCATGGTGAACGAGACCGGGCTGTGCGCGGTGTCCGGGATTTCCCCGTTGTGGATGTGCCAGGCGGGATTGGCCTTCCGGTCCTCGGCGGTCTGCGCGCGGGCCTTCTCGGCGTTGCCCAGGTACTCGTCCACGGCGCGCGGGATCACGTCGAAGAACAGCCGCTTGGCGCGCTGCGGCTGGTTGTACATGAACTGGCCGAGGCTCTCGGCCGGGGCGAAATGCAGCCAGTCGTCCACCGACAGGCCGTTGCCCTTGCTCTTGCTGATCTTCTGGCCCTGCTCGTCGAGGAACAGCTCGTAGGTGAGGCCGGCCGGCGGCGGGCTGCCCAGGATTCGGCATATCTTGCCCGACAGCCGCACGCTGTCGATCAGGTCCTTGCCGGACATCTCGTAATCGACACCCAGCGCGTGCCAGCGCATCGCCCAGTCGGCCTTCCACTGCAGCTTGCACAGGCCGCCGGTCACCGGCGTCTCGAACCACGCGCCGTCCGCCGGGTCGCGCCAGGCGATGGTGCCGGCGTCGGTGTCGATGCCCTCGACCGGCACCTGCATCACGACGCCGGTGCGCGGGTGGATCGGCAGGATCGGCGAATAGGTGGCGGCGCGCTCGGCCCGCAGCGTCGGCAGGACGGCGGCGACGATCTCGGCATGGCGCTCCAGCACCAGCCGCAGCGCCGCGTCGAAGCTGCCGCCGGCGTAGTAGTCGGTGGACGAGGCGAACTCGTAGTGGAAGCGAAAGTCGTCGAGGAAGCGGCGCAGGCGGGCGTTGTTGTGCGCGCCGAAGCTCTCGTGGGTGCCGAACGGATCGGGTATGCGGCTCAGCGGCTGTCCCAGGTAGCTCGCCAGCAGGTCGCGGTTGGGCACGTTGTCGGGCACCTTGCGCAGGCTGTCCATGTCGTCGCTGAACACCAGCAGGGTCGAGGGCAGGCCGGTCAGCGCGTGGAAAGCGTGGCGAACCCAACTGGTGCGGGCGACCTCGCCGAAGGTGCCGATGTGCGGCAGGCCGGACGGGCCGTAGCCGGTCTCGAACAGCGCATGGCCGCGGCTCGACGCGGCGAGCCGCGCCGCCACCTTCTGCGCCTCCTCGAACGGCCAGGCTTTCGGGAGTGTTGGAGTTGTCTCGGACATCATGGCGCAAGCTATGAATCGGAGATGGCTTGGTCAATCGCCCGCTGCTCTTATAGTTATATGATGCACGAACCCGCCGCCCGGCTCCCCGCGCCGCCCGGCGGCCCGCCTTCCCGCACCCCGCCTCCGCATATCGCCGTGCCTGCCGTGCCTGCGGTGGTGGCCGGCGTCGGCCGCGCCGCCTTGCTGACCGTGGACGGCGAGCTGCTCGATTTGTCGGTGCAGCGCGCCGGCGAGATGCTGCGCGACATGCCGCCGCCGTTGCTGGTGCACGCGCCGGCCACGCTGCGGCGGCTGGGCCTGGGCGACGCCGCCGCGTTCGACCTGCTGGAGCTGTTTGCCTTTGTGCTGCCCGCCCGCCACGCGGCGCCGACGCCACGCGGGCTGGCCGTGGCGCTCGACCTGCCGCCGCCCGGCGTCGGTGTCGGCGACGCGGCGGCGCTATTGCCCGAGATCGCGCAGGCGCTGCTGGCGCGGCTCGCCGCCGGCTACCAGCTCCCGGCCAACCGCGACGCCGCCGCACTCGCCGCGCGCATGGGACAGGCCGGCTGGATTTGGGCGAAGCCGGTGCTGGCGGCGCTGGGCCAGCCGGCGGCGCTGCCCAACATGGAGCCGCTGCGGGTGTGGCGGCGGCTGCCGGAGTGGGAGGAGGTGGCGCCCGCGCCGCCGCCCGGCAGCGAGCCGGTGAGCGCCGCCGACGCCCGCACCCGGCTGGCGCGGATGCTCGGCCCCAACTCGGAGCAGCGGCCCGGCCAATCGGACTACGCCGCCGCCGCCGCCGCCGCCTTCGCCCCGCGCGAACGGCGGGGCGAGCCGGTGATGGTGCTGGCCGAGGCCGGCACCGGCACCGGCAAGACGTTGGGCTACATCGCGCCCGCCAGCCTGTGGGCGGAGCGCAACCATGCCGCCGTGTGGGTCTCGACCTTCACCCGCCACCTGCAGCGCCAGGTCGAGGCCGAGCTGGCGCGGCTGATCCCCGATGCCGCCGAGCGCCGCCGCCGCGTCGTGGTGCGCAAGGGGCGGGAAAACTATCTGTGCCTGCTCAACATGGAGGACGCCGTGAACGCCGCGGCGTCCGGCGGCACCGCCAACACCGTGGTGGCGCTGGGCCTGGTCGCGCGCTGGGCGATGGCCACCAACGACGGCGACATCGCCGGCGGCGACCTGCCGGGCTGGTTCATCGAGCTGTTCGGCAGCGGCCAGGTCTCGGCCCTGGCCGACCGGCGCGGCGAGTGCATCTTCTCCGCCTGCCCGCATTGGCGCCAGTGCTTCGTGGAGCACGGCATCCGCCGCAGCAAGACCGCCGACATCGTGGTGGCGAACCACGCGCTGGTGATGACGCAGGCGGCCTGGGGCGGTATCGACGACGCCGCCGGCGTGCCGCTGCGCTACGTGTTCGACGAGGGCCACCACGTGTTCGACGCCGCCGACAGCGCCTTCTCGGCGGCCTTGTCGGGGGTCGAGACCGCGGAGCTGCGGCGCTGGCTGCTGGGGGCCGAGGGCTCCTGGGGGCGTGCCAAGGGTATCCGCCGGCGCCTGGAGGATCTGGTCGCCGGGCATCCGGAGCTGGAAGTGCCGCTCGACAACACGCTGCAGGCGGCCCGCGCGCTGCCCGCTCCCGGCTGGTCGATGCGCCTGGCCGACGATGCAGCGCACGCCGACCTCGCCGAGGCCGAGCCGGGCCGTGCTGAACCGAGCCGTGCCGAGCCGGGCCGGGCCAATCCGACCGAGGCGTTCCTGGGGGCGCTGCGCCGGCAGGTGCTGGCGCGGCTGGCGGGCGACGCGGCGCCGGGCCGCGGCAGCCACGAATGCGACCTGTTCCCGGTGGCGCCGGAGTTGCCGGCGCTGGCCGCCGACCTCGGCCGGGCGCTGGCGCGGCTGGAGCAGCCGGTGCGGACCCTGGCCGACCGGCTGGAGGCGCGGCTCGCCGACGAGGCCGAGGAGATGGACACCGCGTTGCGCACCCGGATCGAGGCGGTGTGCCGCAGCCTGCGGCGTCGCGCCGTGGACCGCCTGTCGGCGTGGCAGGCGATGCTGCGCACCTTGGCCGAGCCGCAATCCGAGCCTGGCCTGCGCGCCGCGCACGTCCACTTCCTCAAGCTGGACCGGCGTGAGGCGGGCGACCGCGATGTCGGCCTGCTGCGCCACTGGCTCGATCCCACCGTGCCGTTCGCCGCGATGCTGGCGCAGCCGGCGCACGGCCTGCTGGTCACCTCGGCCACGTTGCGCGACGCCGGCGAGCGCGACGCCGAGTTGGCGTGGCACGCCGCCGAGGCACGGGTCGGCGCCACGCACTTGTTGCAGCCGGCGATGCGCGTGGCGGTGGGCAGTCCGTTCGACTACGCCCGCCAGACCCGCGCCTTCGTCGTGACCGACGTCGCTCCGGGCGACATCGCGGCATTGGCGGCGGCCTACCAGGCGCTGTTCCTGGCCTCCCAGGGCGGCGGCCTCGGCCTGTTCACCGCCATCGCCCGGCTGCGCCTGGTCCATGCCCGGGTTGCGCCGGCGCTGGAGCGGGCCGGCATTCCGTTGCTGGCGCAGCACGTTGACGCCATGGACAACGCGACCCTGGTGGACGTTTTCCGCACCGAGGAGGCGAGCTGCCTGTTCGGCACCGACGCCATGCGCGACGGCGTCGACGTGCCTGGCCGGGCACTGCGGCTGGTGGTGTTCGAGCGGGTGCCGTGGCCGCGTCCCGACATCCTGCACCGCGAGCGGCGGGTGCATCTGTCGGACGGCGACCCTGGCCGCTACGACGACCGCATCGCCCGCTTCCGGCTGCGCCAGGCGTTCGGCCGGCTGATCCGCGCCGCCGACGACCGTGGCGTGTTCGTGCTGCTCGACCGCCGCACCCCCAGCCGCCTGCTCTCGGCGTTCCCCGCCGGCGTGGAGGTGAGCCGCGTCGGCCTGGCCGAGGCGGTGGCGGCGACGCGGGACTTCCTGGCTTGAGGCCGGGGCGGTCAACCCGGGTCGATCAACATGGAACGATGGAGCCGCTGCCGCGTCTGGCCGGGGTCGCCACTTCGCGCGGATGGCACCCAGGGGTATGATGCCGGGGATACGAGGGCTGAAGGCAACGATTGGGGGAGCGCGCATGGGTTTGGATGGCTGGCGGTTGCCGACGGTTGCACTGGCGCTGCTGATGTTGCCGGCCGCAGCCCACGCCACCGACATCGACGTGCGCGTGCTGGGCGTGGACCGCCGCGGCGGAGTGATCCGCGCCACGGTCTGCACCAAGCAGATGTTCCTCAAGCCATATTGCGATTACAGCGGGAACTCTCCGGCCCGCCGCGGCATGGTCGTCGTGCACATCCCCGGCGTGCCGCCCGGCACCTATGCGGTGCAGGTGTTCCACGACGTCGCCAACAACGGCAAGGTCGCGCAAAACTTTTTGGGCATACCCACCGAGGGCGTCGGGTTCAGCCGCGACGCGGTCATCAGCTTCGGGCCGCCGCTGTTCTCCGAGGCGGAAATTGCCGTCGCCGGCCAGCTTGTGACAACCGACATCAATCTTAAGTTCGAACCGTGACACAGCCGAACGCAGGTATCCTGGACCGATGAAAGCCAAGCGTCGCGTATCCATCGTAGGCGCCGGGCCGGGCGGCTTGGCGGCGGCCATGCTCCTTGCCCATGCCGGAGCCGAGGTCACCATTCACGAGCGCCTCGACCGCGTCGGCGGCCGCAGCGGCATCATCGTCGGCAAGTCCCCTTCCGGCACCTTCCGCTTCGACATGGGGCCGACCTTCTTTCTCTACCCTCGGGTGCTGGAGGACGTGTTCGCGGCCTGCGGGATGCGGCTTGCCGACGAGGTCGAGCTGATCCGCCTCGATCCGCACTACCGGCTGGTGTTCGAGGACGGCGGCGAGATGAGCGCCACGCCCGACATGGAAAAGCTCGCCCAGGAAGTGGCGCGGTTCTGCCCGGACGACGCGTTGTCGCTGACCCGCTTCATGGACGACAACCGTCGCAAGCTGGAGGCGTTCCGGCCGATCCTGGAGTCGCCGTTCCACTCCGTGCGCGACCTGATGCGGGTCCACATGCTGCGGGCGTTGCCGCTGATGCGGCCGCATCGCTCGGTGGACAGCGACCTCGGCACCTATTTTTCCGACCCGCGCGTGCGCCTGGCGTTCTCGTTCCAGAGCAAATATTTGGGCATGTCGCCGTTCCGCTGCCCCAGCCTGTTCACCATCCTGTCGTTCATGGAATACGAGTTCGGCGTGTTCCACCCGCGCGGCGGCTGCGGCGCGGTCATGGAGGCGATGGCGCGGGCCAACCGGCGCATGGGCGTGGACATCCGCCTCGGCGAGCCGGTGGAGCAGATCCTGTTCAACGGCCGCCGGGCCAACGGTGTGCAAGCGGGGGGCGTCGAGCACCAGGCCGACGCGGTGGTGGTCAACGCCGACTTCGGCCATGCCATGCGGACGCTGGTGCCCGACCGGCTGCGCCGGCGCTGGACCGACAAGCGGATCGACAGCAAGAAATATTCCTGCTCGACCTTCATGCTGTATCTCGGGCTCGAGGGCACGCTTCCCGACATCGCCCACCACACGATCTACCTGGCGCGCGAGTACCAGCGCAACATCGCCGAGATCGAGGCCGGCATGGTGACGCCGACCGATCCGTCGTTCTACGTGCAGAACGCCTGCGTCACCGATCCGGCATTGGCCCCGCCCGGCCACTCGACGCTCTATGTGTTGATCCCGGTCGGTCATAACGTCGTCGGCGGCATCGACTGGCCAGCCCAGCAGGCGCGTTTCCGCCGCATGGCGCTTGAACGGCTGGAGCGCATCGGCATTCACGACATCGAGCGGCGCATCCGCTTCGAGAAGATATTGACGCCGGCCGACTGGCAGGTCGACATGGCGATCCACCGCGGGGCGACGTTCAACCTCGCGCACTCGCTGCTGCAGATGCTGCATCTGCGCCCGCGCAACAGATTTGAGGATCTCGACAGCATGTACCTGGTCGGCGGCGGCACTCATCCCGGCAGCGGCCTGCCGGTGATTTTCGAGAGCGCCCGCATCACCAGCCGGCTGGTGGCGGAGGATCTCGATCTGCCGGTCGATTGGAGCACCGAGTTGCCGGTCGATCCGGTGGAGCCGATCCCGATGATGGCCGCGCAATGAGCCGGGTCGGGGTTGTCGGCGCCGGCCTGGGCGGCCTGGCCGCCGCCTGCACGCTGGCGGCGCGCGGGCATCGGGTGACGCTGTTCGAGAAAAACGACTGGCTGGGCGGCAAGGCGGCGGTGTTGAACTCGCACGGCTTCCGCTTCGACATGGGGCCGACCATCCTGACCGTGCCGAGGGTGCTCGAACGCATCTTCGCCGAGGCCGGGCGCACCATGTCCGACTACCTCGACCTGCGCCGGCTCGACCCGCAATGGCGCTGCTTCTTCGAGAGCGGGGCGAAGGGCGGGCTGCCCGAGAACAGCGTCATGGATCTGATCGAGGACGTGCCGGCGATGACCGCCAGCATCGCCCGCTTCGACCCGGCCTCTGCCAAGGGCTACGCCGACTTCATCGCCTTCAGCGAGCAACTGCACACGATTTCGGAGAAGTTCTTCTTCTGGCGCTCGGTCGAGAGCGTGCTCGACACCATGGACTTCAAGAAGAACCTGGAGCTTTCGACGTTGCGCGAGGTGATGGGCCTCAAGATGGGCACCACCGTCGCCGGCCAGATCCGCCGCCGCGTGCCCGACCGCCGGGTGCAGCAGATGCTCGACCATTTCGTGCAATACGTCGGCAGTTCGCCGTACGGCTCGCCGGCGGTGCTGTGCAGCATCGCGCACATGCAGACCGAGGAGGGCATCTGGTATCCGATCGGCGGCACCCAGGCGGTGCCGGTGGCGCTGGCGGCGCTGGCGACCGACCTTGGCGTCGATATCCGCACCGGCTGCGGCGTGCGCCGGGTGGCGACCGAGGGCGGGCGTGCCGCCGGGCTTGAGACCGAGACCGGCGAGACGCTGCGCTTCGATCGCGTGGTGTCGAACATGGACAGCGTGCGGACCTACAACGAACTGGTCGGCGGCGTGCCGGCGGCAACCTTCAACAAGCGTTGGCAGCGCGAGCCGGCGTGCTCGGGCGTGGTGCTGTACCTCGGGCTGGACCGCGCCTATGACCACCTGCTGCACCATGATTTCGTCTTCTCCCGTGACCCCGAGGAAGAGTTCGACTGGATCTATTCCAAGGGCGAGCCGGCCCCCGATCCCAGCGCCTATATCGCGGCGCCGTCGCGTACCGAGCCGGGCGTGGCGCCACCCGGCGGCGAGGCGCTGTATGTGCTGGTCCACACGCCCTACCTGCGCCCGCACCACGACTGGTCTAAGATGTTCCCGGCTTACCGGCAGGTGATCCTGGACAAGCTGAAGCGCACCGCCGGGATGGGCGACATCGAGGAGCGGATCGTCTTCGAGCACCATCTGACGCCGCAGGACATCCACGACCGCTACAGCGTGCTGAACGGGGCGATCTATGGCCTGGCGAGCCACGGCCGGTTCTTCGGCGCGTTCAAGCCGGGCAACCGCTCGCGCGACCTGCCGGGCCTGTACCTAGCGGGCGGGGCGGCGCATCCGGGGCCGGGGATGCCGATGGTGTTGATGTCGGGCTGGATCGCGGCGGATTCGCTCGATCAGGACGCCCGCGCCAACGCCCCGGCCGATCCGGTTCATGCCTGACGACGACCCGCTCGCGGTTCGCTCGCCGTTCCTGTTCTGGGCGTTCGGCTGGTACCTGCGCCTGTACTTCTGGCGCAACTTCCATGCGGTCCGCATCTCGCGCGCCGGGTTGCCGCAGTTGCCGCCCGGCCGCCCGGTCATCATCTTCACCAACCACCCGTCATGGTGGGACCCGGCGTTCTTCATCCTGCTGTCCAACACCCGGCTGCGCGACCGCGTCGGATTCGGCCCGATGGAGTCGGTGGCGCTGAGCCAATACGGCATCCTCGCCAGGATGGGCATCTTCGGCATCGACCTCGACTCGCCGCGCGGCGCCGCCCGGTTCATGGCGGTCAGCCGCCGGGTGCTGTCCAAGCCCACCAGCGCGCTGTGGATCACCGCCGAGGGCCACTTCACCGACTGCCACAAGCGCCCGGTGCGGCTGCGGCCCGGCATCGCGCATCTGGCGCGTCGGCATCCGGGGGCGGTGCTGGTGCCGCTGGCGCTCGAATACACCTTCTGGAACGAGCGCAAGCCGGAGGCGCTGGCCCGCTTCGGCATCCCGATCGAGGGCGGTGGCGAGCGCGGCATCGCCGCCTGGACCGAGTTGCTGGAGGGCGAGCTGACGCGCACCATGGACGCGCTCGCCGCCGACAGCGCCACGCGCAACCCGGCGCTGTTCGAGAGCGTGCTGCGCGGCCGCGGCGGCGTCGGCGGCGTCTACGATTTGTGGCGGCGGGCGCGGGCGCTGGTTGCGGGGCGGCCGGTGCGGCTGTCGCACGAGGACACCTCGGACTGAGATGACGTGGCTTTGCGTCATCGCGGCGCTGCTGGCGCTGCTGCCGGCCGGCATGACGTTATGGAACCTCGCGCTGTTCCGGCCGCCGCCACGCGCCCCGCTGCCGGATCTCGCGGTCAGCGTCGTCATCCCGGCACGCGACGAGGCGGCGAACATCGGACCCTGCCTCGACGCGGTGCGTGCCTCCATCGGGGTGGCGCTGGAGATCGTGGTGGTCGACGACGCCTCGCGCGATGCCACCCCCGGCATCGTGGCGGCGCACCGGGCGCTCGACGCCAGGGTGCGGCTGGTCAGTCCGCCGCCGTTGCCGCCGGGATGGTCGGGCAAGCCGCACGCCTGCTTCGTTGGCGCCGGGCACGCGACGCAGCCGATCCTGCTGTTCATCGACGCCGACGTGCGCCTGGCGCCCGACGCGGTGGCGCGGCTGGCGGCGGGGTTGCGGGCGGAGCGCCTGGCGCTGGCCTCCGGCTTCCCGCGCGAGCTGGCCGGCAGCCTTGGCGAGCTGCTGCTGGTGCCGCTGATCCATGTGCTGCTGCTGGGCTATCTGCCGTTCGCGCTGATGCGCAGCCGGCCCGACCCCGGCTTCGGCGCCGGATGCGGGCAGGTGATGATGGCCGACGCCGCCGCCTACCACGCCATCGGCGGCCACGGCGCGGTGCGGCGCAGTTGGCACGACGGTGTTACCCTGCCGCGTACGTTCCGCGCGGCGGGCCGGATGACCGGATTGTTTGACATGACCGAGTTGGCCAGTTGCCGCATGTATGCCGGGATGGCGGCGACCTGGCGCGGCTTCGGCAAGAACGCGCGCGAGGGCTTGGCGACGCCGCGCGGCCTGCCGGTGTGGACGCTGCTGCTGGGCGGCGGTCATGTGCTGGGCTGGGCGTTGGCGGCGCTGCTGCCGTTCGTGGCGGTCGCCGCATGGGCAGCGGCGCTGCTGCTGGCGGCGTTGGCGCTGCTGCTGGCGGCGCGGCTGGCGATGGTGGCGCGGTTTCGCCAGGGCTGGCTCGCGGTGCCGCTGACGCCGTTCGGGATGCTGGCGATGCTGGCGCTGCAATGGATCGCGCTGCTCACGCCGGCCCGGGGCGCGGTCAGTTGGCGCGGCAGGGTTTTGCCGTCGTGATGGCCCAGTCTGAATGGGCGGCGCGGCCGGTGCGCGAGCGCCTGGCGATCGTCCGCCGGCTGCGCCACCGTATCGCGCAGCACGCCATGGCATTGGCCGACGCGGCCGCCCGTCCGGGCGCCAGCGCCGCCGATATCCTGGTCTCCGAGGTGATGCCGCTCCTGGCCGCCTGCCGTTTCCTCGAACGCCGGGCGGTGGCGATCCTGGCCGACGCGCCGGCCCGTGGCGGCCAGCCGCTTTGGCTCGTGGGGACGCGGCTGGTGGTGCGGCGGATTCCGTTCGGGACCGTTTTGGTGATCGGGCCGGGCAACTATCCGCTGCTGCTGCCGGGCGTGCAGGCGTTGCAGGCGCTGGTTGCCGGCAACGCGGTGCAGGTGAAGCCGGCGCCGGGCGGTCGTGCCGTGATGGCGCTGCTGGGCAATTTGCTGGCCGAGTCCGGGTTGCCGCCGGGCCTGTTCACGCTGCTGGACGACACCGCCGAAGCAGGCCGGGCGGCGATTGCGGCGGGGATCGACCGCGTCGTGCTGACCGGCTCGGCGGCGACCGGGCGCGCGGTGCTGGCACAACTGGCGCCGCTGCTGATTCCGGCCACCATGGAGCTGTCCGGGCGAGATCCGCTGGTCGTGCTGCCGGGAGCCGACCTCGACCTGGCGGCGCGGGCGATCGTCTTTGGCCTCACCTTCAATGCCGGGCGCACCTGCATCGCGCCGCGCCGCGTGATCGTGACCGAAGGGGCGCGAGCGGCGCTGATCGAGCATTTGGTTCCACTGTTGGCTGCCAGTCCGGCAATTCCGGCTGCGCGTCCGCTGTTGCGCCGGGCGCGGGCGATCCTGGCCGAGGGCGCGCCAGTGCTCGGGCGCGCCGACCTGCTGGGCGGCGAGGCGATGGCGCCGCTGCTGATCGAGGCAGCCACGGATGCCGCCTGGACGCGGGAAGATTTGTTCCTGCCGTTGGCGGCGCTGGTCGTGGTGGCGGATGCGGCGGCGGCGCTGACAGCCGCCAACGCCGGACCCTATGCGCTCGGGGCGGCGGTGTTCGGGCCGGCTCCGGCGGCGCAGGTATTCGCCCGCGCGTTGCGGGCCGGCTGCGTGGTGGTCAACGATGTGGTGGTGCCGACCGCCGACCCCCGGCTGCCGTTCGGCGGCAGCGGCGACAGCGGTTTCGGCACCACCCGCGGCGCCGAGGGCCTGCTCGACTGCACCCGGCCACAGGCCATCGTCGCCCGCACCCGCCGTTCGACGCGGCACATGACGATGCTGCCGGCATCATCCGCCGGCCTGGTGGCGCATTTGCTTCGCCTGATGTACGGCCCCGGAAGCGCCCGGCTGTCGGCAGCGCGCGCGCTGGTCGGCCGCCGGACTTAGCTCCGCCGCTGGATTAGAGGCCCTGCTTGACCGAGTCCGCGCCGTTGGTCACGGCGTTGCCGGTCGCCTTCACGTCCTGGCCGAGGCCGGCGGTGGTGTTGCAGGCCGACAGCAGGGTGGCCGCGGTCAGCAGCACGGCGCAGGCTGCCAGCACGCGGGAGAGGCCACGAAGATTGGTCAACACAAGTCTCCTGTATTTGCGACGGTGGATGGAACGCCACCGTATCGCTTGGCTCAACGTTTGTTTCCGGAATTGGTTTTGCTGGCCAAATCACGGATAAGCGGGCAACCTTCCGCCAGGAGCCGACATGGCCGCCACACCAGAGCATTTCACGCCGGCTAATTGAGAGGTGGCCAGCATCCGCCAATGCGTCGTGCTCGTCGGCGGCCTCGCCACCCGGCTGGGCGAGCTTGCGGCCGTCACGCCGAAGCCGTTGCTGGCGGTCGGCAACCGGCCGTTCCTGGCCTGGCTGCTGCGCGAGCTGTCACGGTTCGGGGTGGACGCGGTGCTGCTGCTGGCCGGCGGCAGGGCAGGGGAGATGCGTGCGGCGGTGCCGGAGCTGCTGCGCCACCTGCCGCGCCCGCTGGAGATCACGGTGCGAGGCGAGACGCCGTTGGCCGGCACCGGCGGCGCGCTGGCGCAGGCGCGCGAGGCGCTGGACGACCGCTTCCTGCTGTGCAACGGCGACACGCTGTTCGACGCCAATTTGGCGGCGTTGCTGGCCGACGCCGCCGCCGACCCGCCGGATGCGCTGGCCCGGATGCTGCTGCGCCGGGCCGACGATCCTGGCCGCTATGGCGCGGTGACGCTGGACGGCGACCGGGTGGCCGCGTTCGAGGAACGCCCGGCGGCTGGCGCGGGGTCGCGGTTCATCAACTCCGGTTTCGTGGCGATGACGCGCGCGGCGCTGGACGGACTGGCGCCGGCAAGCTCGCTGGAGCGCGACCTGTGGCCCGCCCTGGCCGGCGCCGGCAGGTTGCGCGCCACCATTACAACGGGGTGGTTCGTCGATATCGGCGTGCCGGCCGACCTCGCGCGGGCGCGGACGGAGCTGCCGGGGCGGTTGCTCGGCCGTCCGGCGCTGCTGCTGGACCGCGACGGCGTGCTCAACCTCGACCACGGCTATGTCGGCGCCCGCGAGCGGTTCGAGTGGGTTCCGGGCGCCATCGCCGCCGTGCGGACCGCCACCGAGCGCGGCTGGCACGTGTTCGTGGCCACCAACCAGTCCGGCGTGGCGCGCGGCCTGTACGACGTGGCCGCCGTCGAGGCGTTGCACGCCTGGATGGTGGGCGTGGTCCGCGCGGCGGGCGGCACCATCGATGACTGGCGGATGTGCCCGTTCCATCCCGACGGCAGCGTCGCGGCCTTCCGTGCGGCGAGCGACTGGCGCAAGCCGGCTCCGGGAATGCTGCTCGACCTGATGCGCCGCTGGCAGCTCGATCCGGCGCGCTGCGTGCTGGTCGGCGATCAGCCCAGCGACCTCGCCGCCGCCGCCGCCGCCGGGATCGCCAGCCGGCTGTTCGACGGCGGCGACCTGCTGGCGCTGGTGTGCCGGCTGACCGGCGATGCCGCAATGGCGAGAGGATCGGCCTGATGACAAAAGCCGCCGCGACGCCGGATGCCGACATGGCATTGCGCGGCGGCCTCGACCGTGTGGAGAGCGACGGCACGCTGCGGGGCTGGTGCTGGTGGCCGGCCCACCCGCGCGAACAGCGCCTGGTGGAGGTGCTGGTCGATGGGGAGGTGATGGCCGAGGCGATCTGCGACCAGTCGCGACCCGATTTGGTGCTGGCCAATGTCGGCGACGGCAGCCATGGCTTCGTCGTCCAGTTGCCGCAGGCCGCGATGGCTTCAGGCGTCACCGTGCGGATCGGCCTGCGCGACCTGGAAACCCAGCAGGCGGTCGGCAGCGACTGCCTGGTCACCTGGGACGATGTGGTCGAGGCGCATCCCGCCTCGCCGCCCACTTTGCCGCCAGCCTTGCCGCCTGTCGTGCCCTCTCCCTTGGCCGCCTTGCCGTTCGAGCCGCCGCACGTCGCCGGCAACGTCGACCGGGTGACGCGCGATGGCTGGGTGTCGGGCTGGTGCTGGTCGCCGTCCGAACCGGGACGGCGGGTGGCGCTCGCGATCTGGGTCGACGACGAGATCGTCGGCGGCACCGTGGCGTCGATGTTCCGCGCCGACCTGCAGGATGCCGGCATCGGCGATGGCGGCCACGGGTTCTCCTACGCGCTGCCGTACGAGGTGCTGGCCGAGCGTGGCCGGATGCGGGTCAGCGTGCGCGACGCCGGCACCGGCGAGTTGCTGAGCGAGCCGGTCGACCTGCGGCTCGGCCGGATGGCGCAGACCGAGCAGCGCGTGGTGGCGCTGGAGCGGCAGGTGCGCCTGCTGCGTGGCCAGATCGAGGAGTTGGCGCGGCGCGACCAGGGTTCGCCGCAGGCCGACCAGCGCGCGGCCACGGCGCTGTTCGGCACCGTGGCAGGGTTTTTCCGCGCGCTGGCCGACGGCGGCGTCGAGGGTGAGGGCGTGGGGCTGGGCGGAGGCCTGCGAGGTGCGCGTGACGACCTCGTGGCGAGGCTGCCCGCCTTGACGCTGCGCGTGGCGGTGACGCCGCGGGCGACGCTCTGCATCCTCGCCGACTCGGCGGCCGAGGCGGTGCATCGCTGCCTGTTGGCGCTGCACGAGGCCGGGACCGACGCCATCGCCGACATCGTGCTGCTCGACGACGGCCGCACCGATCCGCGCGTCGCCCTGCTGCCCAGCCTGGTGCGCAACCTGCGTTACCAGCGTGCCCCGGCCACGCTGGCGGCGGCGGCCGGCGCGGCCTGGCGCGACGGACGGGCGGCGCTCGGCGCATTGTGCTCGCCGCGCCTGCAGCCGACCCCGGACTGGCTCGCCACGCTGGCCGACACACTGGAGCAACCGCCGAAGGCGGCGCTGGCGACGGCCATCGTGGTGCGGCCCGATGGGGTTGTGCAGCACGCCGGGCTGTTGCTGCGGGCCGGCGGCATGGCGCGCGAGGCCGGGGACTTCGCCGCCGCCGACCAGCCCGAGGCACGCTTCATGCGCCGCGCCGACGCGGTAACGGCCAGCGCATTCGTGGTCGACCGCACGGCGTTCGTGACGGCGGGCGGCTTCTCCGCCAGTTACGAGAGCCTCGACCACGCCACGATCGAGCTGTGCCTGCGGCTGCGGGCGGCTGGTCGCGCGGTGCTGGTGCAGCCGGCCGCCGCCGCGCTGTGCGGGCCGGAATGGCCGGACCCGGTGCCCGACCTAAGCGCGCCCACCGAGGACGCGCGGGCGCTGCGCGTGGCGGTGCTGCAGGCGCTGGCGGTGGACGGCGCCGGGCGGCCCGGAGCGGCGTTCGCCGGCCACGCGCTGGTGGTCGACGACGACGCGCCACGGCCCGACCGCGACGCCGGGTCGGTGTCGGCGTTCGAGCATATGCGCGTGCTCGTGGGCCTCGGTTGGCGGGTGACGTTCATGGCCGCCAACGGCGGCATCGCCGCCGAGGGCGACCGCCGGCGGCTGGAGGCGGCCGGGATCGAGGTCGTGCAGCCGCCGCACTTCGCCTCGCTCACGCACTATTTGGAGGACCACGGCGCCGGCCTCGACCTGGCGCAGGTCTACCGCTACCGCAACGCCGCGATGCTGGAGCCGCGGCTGCGCGAGTTGGCGCCGCAGGCGAAGGTGGTGTTCATGCCGGCCGACCTGCATTTCCTGCGCGCCGAGCGTGAGGCGGCGGTGACCGGGCGCGAGCTGGAGACCTCCCGCGACGCCGAGCTGGCCTGCATCGCCGCCGCCGACGCCACGCTGCTGTTCAGCGACTACGAGCGCGACCTGGTTGCCCCCGGAGTCGATCCCGCGAAGCTGCATCTGCTGCGCTGGATCGTGCGGCCGCGCGCCGGGACGCCGGGTTTCGCGGGCCGCGCCGGGCTGCTGTTCGTCGGCAGCTACCAGCACGCGCCGAACGTTGATGCGGTCGAGTGGATGGCTGCGGCGGTGATGCCGCTGTTGCGGGCGATGCGGCCGGGCCTCGTGCTGCATGTCGTCGGCGCAAACCCGCCGGCGTCGCTGCGGGCCGTGGCCGGTCCCGACATCGTGCTGCACGGCTGGGTTCCCGACCTGGCCGCGTTGTGGGATTCGGTGCGGCTGTCGGTGGCGCCGTTGCGGTTTGGCGCCGGCTTCAAGGGCAAGGTCGCCACCAGCCTCGCGAACGGCGTTCCGGTGGTGGCGACGGCCATGGCGCTGGAGGGTACCGGCCTGGCCTCCGGCGACGGCGTGGCGCAGGCGGACGAGCCGGAGGCGATTGCCCGCGCCATCGTCCGCCTCCATGACGATGCCGAGGTCTGGGCGAGCCTGTCGCGGGCCGGACTCGACCGCGTGGCGGCGCTTTACTCGCCCGCCGCCGCCCGCACGGTCTACCGCGCCATGCTGGCTGGGTTGGGGCTAGGAGCCGAGGGCCTATAGCTCAACGTCGGCGGCGAGGCCGGCGATCGGCCAGGGCGTCCACGAAGTTGCATCATGCGGCAGGTAGTGCGTCATCCGGCTGCCGTCCCAGCGGTAGCGGAACTGCCGGGCCTGAGTGATGGGCAGGGTCAGGCAACTCGGCCAGAACACCGCCGCCGCCGCGCCCGCCGGATATCGGACGCTGCGGTAGCGCACGCCATCCAGCCCGTCCGCCCGCGCCCTCCGCCCAAACAACTGTCCAGGCTGCCAGTCGTCCTTGGCGAGGCACTCTTCCGGCGCCGCCTCCATCTGGCCGGCGACGGCACAGGTCAACAGGCGGAAGTCCGCGTCGGCGCCCGGCTCGCGCGTGGCGCTCATGAAGCGCTGGAAGTGGTACGCGGTCTCCGCCAACGCCACCTCGACACGGTCGCCACAATACCAAACCCCGAAGCTTCCATCGGAGAAGCGGCTCGGGCGGTCGGTCGAGACATGCGTGAAGGCGCCCATGGCGATGGAGGCGGTGGGGCCATCGACACGCCGGAGCGGCGGCACCAGCGCCAGGTTGCCCACATCGTCGCGGATGCGCGGGTTCAGCTTCGCCTCGGCCGACACGAGCAGCTCCCAGTCCGCCGGGTCGGCGATGTCCTCGAACAGGTCGATGGGAGGATAGATGGTGCGGATGATGCGGTAGCCGGGCGTCCAACGCAGCCGTTGGCTCACCAGCCGCCCCGTTCGGCGTCCAGATAGGCGCGAACGCGGCTGATGTCGGATGGCGCGCCCTGCAGCATGACGTCGAGTGCCGGCCTGCCGCCCATCGCCTCGTTCGGCCGCCTCACCCAGGCGTAGCTGCGTTCGAGGTCGGTGAACATGAAGCGCAGGGCCTTGTGGATGCCGAGCAGGTCGCCGAGGCGATGGATGGTATCGTTCGGCAACGGCCCGATCTCGCCGGCGCGCCACCGCTGGAAGGTGCGGTCGCTCGGGCCACCCAGCAGGACGAGCTTTTCGTCCTTCGAGAGATTCCATTTGGCGAGCAGGTTGAGCACCGCGCGGAGCATGGCCTGCGCCTCCTCCCCGGTCACGCGGCCGCGCGTCTCCGCCGGCGGCTGACGCGGTATCGGGGCGGGTCTCAGGGAGGCGGCGGTCGCCATGATGGCCTATTCTATCCTACGTCTGAGTCGTATCTGGCACCGTCAACTGGCGATATCAAGGCGTGAGTTCGCCAGATGGCCGATCCTCGTCCAATCCCAGCCGATGCGCCATCGCCGTCTCGATCGCGCCGGCCAGCACCCGCCGGCCCATCGCCAGCGAGTGCTTCTCCCGCACCAGCGCCTGTCCCGCCTGCGACAGCCGCTGCCACAGCGCCGCCCCGCGATGCAGCCGCACGCACGCGGCGGCGAACGCCTCGGCGCCGTCGGCGATCAGCACCTCCCCGCCATCCACCAGGTCCATGCCCTCGGCGCCGCAACTGGTGGAGACCACCGGCAGGCCGTAGGCCATCGCGGTCGAGATCTTGCCCTTGGTGCCGGCGCCGACGCGCAGGCTGCAGGCGAACACCCGCACCCGGTCGAACACGTCGCGCAAATCCTCGATCATGCCGGTGACCTCGACATGCGGCCCGGCCAGCGCCAGCACCTCCGGGCCGGGGTTGGCGCCGGCGATCACGAACCGTGCGCGAGGCAGCTTGCGGCGGATCAGCGGCAGCACGTCGCGCACGAAATGCACCACGGCGTCGATGTTGGGCGCGTGCCGGTAGCCGCCCAGGAAGCAGAAATCGGCGCGCTCCGCAAAGCCCGCCGAGGTGCCGTGGAACTCGAACATGAACGGCCACAGCACCACCGGCGAGCCCGGCGCCTCGCGCGCCAGCAACGCCTGCTCGAAGGTCGAGTGGGTGATGGTGGCGTCGACCTCGGCGATCAGCGCCAGCTCGCGTTGCTTCATGTCTGCCGCCGCCGTCAGCGCCTCGGCATCGTCGGCGGCGAGCGCCGCCCGCTCCATGCGCAGGAAATGCAGGTCCATGTTGTGGAACAGCACGGCAGCCTGCGGCGCGTGGCGGCGCAGGTCAGACAGCACCCGTTCAAGCACGGTCACGCGGTACACCAGCACCACGTCGAACAGGTCCCCATAGCGTTCGACATAGTCCTCGAACCCCGAATCATACGGCGCGTAGGCGCATTCGACGCCCGTGCGCAGCAGCGCGTCGGTGTGCTCGGGTTCATACAGGAAATTGTCCTGCGGCACGAAATACACCTTGTAGCCAAGCTCTTGGAACAGCCGCAGCGTCAGCGTGGTGGTGACCGAGCCGGCGTCCTGGCGCGGCGTCGGGTTGGTGGCGTCGACGATCAGCGCGCGCTTGTGCAGCCGCCGCTCGCGCTCGAAATACGGCGCCTCGCCGTTGCGCCGCCGCGCCTCCAGCGTGCCGTGCCAGCGCAGCAGGATCTTCTTCATGTTGCGCGTCTGGTGCTGCTTGGCGCCGCTGCCGAGGTCGGTGCCGGCGGTGCGGCCCTCGTAGTGGATGACCCGCGACTGCGGCTGGTACCATACCTCGTGACCGGCGGCGGCGACCCGCAGGCCGAGGTCGCTGTCCTCGCAATAGGCCGGCGAGAAATGCGCGTCGAACCCGCCGAGTTGCCGCCACAGCGCCAGCGGCAGCGCGATGGCGGCGCCGGAGACGTAGTCGGCCTGCCGCGCGTGGGTGTAGCGCGGCCGGTTCGGGTCGTCCTCGCGCCCGTAGTTCCAGGCGGTGCCGTCGCGCCAGATGATGCCGCCCGCTTCCTGCAGCGTGCCGTTGGGATACAGCAGCTTGGAGCCGACCAGGCCGGCGCGGGGAAACAGCGTGAAACTGTCGATCAGCGCGTCGAGCCAGCCGGCGACCACGCGGGTGTCGTTGTTGAGCAGCACCACGAACCGCCCGCGCGCCAGCGCCGCGCCCGCGTTGCAGGCGGCGATGAAGCCGCCGTTCCGCGCCAGCGTCAGCAGCCGCAGCCCGGCGACACCGGCCGCCAGCCCGCCCACGGCCGCCGCCGTGGCATCGGGCGAGGCGTCGTCCACGACGATGATCTCGCAGCGGACGCGGGCCGCGTGGCCCAGCAGGCTGTGCAGGCAATTCAACGTGTAGCCCGCCTGGCCATGCACCGGGATCACGATGGACACGTCGGGGGACACGTCGGGGGACACGTCGGGGGACACGTCGGGATCGTCGCCGTGCGGCAGCAGGCGCGGCGCGGCGCGTAGGGCCGATGCCGCGCCGTCGAGGTCGGGGTCTTCGAGGTCGAGCCGGTGGCGGCCGAGAAACGCCGCGCCGGCCTGCGCCTCCAGGATCGCCGGGTCGTCCACCCGCCGCTCGTAGTAGCCGAGCCTGGCGGGATCGGTGCCGGCGTCGTCGGCCAGCGGCCACGGCGCGCGCGTCTCGGCCTCGATCAGCAGCTTCTCGCCGGCATTGCCGCGCGCCGTGGCCCGCCGCGCCGCCGACAGCCGCAGCGCCGACAGCTCCGCCTGCATCGCCACCATGCGCTCGTCGCCGCGCACGAGGTGCTCGACCAAGGCCACGGCGCGGCGGCGCATGTCGGCCACGGCATCGCTCAAAGGGCGGCGATCTCGTAGTCGAGCACGGCTCGCAGGGTGTCGCGCAGGGCGATGCGGGGCTGCCAGCCGGTCGCCGCGCGCAGCCGCGCGGTGCTGCCGAACACCACCGCCTCGTCGGACGGGCGTAGCAACGCGGGGTCGGGCACCGGGCGCAGCGGCACGCCGGCGAGTTCGGCGAACGTTTCGACCAATTCGCCGATCCGCACCGGACGGTCGCTGCAGATGTTGTAGGCCTCGCCCGGCGCGCCACGGTCGGCCAACGCGCTCAGGGCGGCCACCAGGTCGCGCACGTCGATGATGGCGCGGCGGGTGTCGAGGTTGCCGACGCGGAGTTCGCCGCCGCCGCTGCGGGCGAGGCGCGCGACCCGGCTGGCGAAATCGGACACCACGTCGCTCCGCTTGCGCGGCCCGGTGCAGTTGAAGATGCGGGCGCGGATGCAGCGCAGGCCGAAGTTGCGCCAGTACTGGAACGCCAGCAGGTCCTGCGCCACCTTGCTCACGCCGTAAGGATGCAGCGGCAACAGCGGCGTGTCCTCGTCCACCGGCACCCGCTCAGGGGTCAGGCTGGCGCCGTACTCGGCCGAGGAGCAGGCCACGACCACCATCGGGTCATAGGCCGGATCGCCGGCGCGCACGCTGCGGATCGCCTCGAACACGTTGACCGTGCCCTGCACGTTAATTTCCAGCGTCTCCCACGGGTTGTCCCACGACAGCGTCGGCAGGCTCTGCGCGGCCAGGTGGTAGATCACGTCGGGACGGCGCGCGGCGATCAGCCGGCGCACCGGCTCGGCGTAGCGCATGTCGAGTTCCACCAGCGCGAACCGGCCGGCGATGTCGGCGAGGCGGATGGTCGGGCGGTAATAGGCTCCGATCGTCTCCGCGCCGCCGATCGCCTGCAGATGCTCCAGCAGGTGCGAGCCGACCATGCCCGCGGCCCCGGTCACCAGAACGCCCGCCATGCCAGAGTCTCCGCCAGTCGTTGCATCCTCATAGCAAACGGCCGCAGTCACGACTACAACCGAGGATGTAATGGATATTAACGCAGCCGACATCGCGGGCGACCTGGCGCTGCTGCCTGGCGGCATCGTCGACGGCTGGTGCTGGTCGCCGTCGCGCGCCGGCGAGCGGCTGCGCGTCGACATCCTGATCGAGGGCGCCACGGCGGCGCGGATCGAGGCGTCGGTGTTCCGCCGCGACCTGTTGCTGCTGCGGATCGGCGACGGCCGCCACGGCTTCCGCCTGAAGCTGCCGCGCGGCGCGCTGACGCCCGAGCGGACCGGCTGCCTGATCGAAGTGCGCGAACTGCTCAGCGGACAGGTGTTCGGGCGCTGGCTGCACGAGCCGGCCGGCGCTCCGGCTCCCCGCCACGCGGCGCTGGACGCCGCAGCCGCGACGCTGGACGAGGCTGCGGACATCCTGGCGGGGCTGACCCGGCCGCGCGCGCCGCTGGCCACGGCGCTGCGTCGGGCGCTGGGCGACCTCTCCATCGTGCTCCCGGCGGCGGCGGCGGGCGATGTCGCCGTGGCGCGGGCGCGGCTGGCTGCCCTCGGGACCACGACGCTGCCATGGATCGACGCGCCCAGGTTCACGGTGGCCGTGGCGGCGAGTGCGCGGACCAGTGCCGTGGCGGCGCTGGAGCGGTTGCGGACGCTGGCGCCGCTGGCCGCCCGGATGGCGGAGGAGGTGGTGCTGGTCGATCCCGGCCATGACGCGCGGCTGGCCTTGCTGCCCTCGGTGGTCGCCAACCTGCGCTACGCGGCCGACCTCGAGGACGCCGTGACGCAGGCGCGCGGCGGCTACTTCGTGCTGCTCGACGCCGACGCGCCCGATGCCTCCGCCGCCGTGCTGGGCGAGTTGCTGGCGAGGCCGGGCGTGCGCGATTGCCTGCTGCTGCCGCCGGGGTTCGCCGACGCCGTGGAAGCCTGGCCGGTGGCGGCCCCGGTCGGCGTCATCCTGGCCGCCCCGCTGGCGCTGCTCGGCGGCGGCGAGCTGGCGCACGCCGCATTGCTGCGGCGGGCTCGGGCGGGCGGGGTGTCCTGCCGCGCGCTGGCCGAGCCGTGGGCGCCGCCGTTGGCGGCCTGCGCTTGAGCGGCGCGTCGCAGGGGCGCTTCCCGGCGGCGAGCTTCGTCTCCCAGGCGGAGTACGAGGGCTGGGTCGCGCAGTTCGCCGGCACGCTCGGCGCGCGCGGCCACTTCGAGCAGATGCTGGCGACCAACCTCGCCGTCGAGGGTGCGCCGCTGGTGCAGCACGGCACCTGCGCGCCCTGCCTCCGCCCCGCCGCGCTGACCTCGCACGGCGCGTCGTGGGCGCGCGAGCAGGTGTGCGACTGCGAGGACGCGCTGCCCGGCCACGCCCGCGCGCTGCTGCACGCAACCCTCGCCGAGGCGATGCTGCAACCCTGGTCGCGGCTGCTGATCGTGGGTCCGCCGGCCCCGGTGCATCGCCGCCTGCGCGCCCTGGTGCGCGAGCACGTCGCAATGCCGGTCCTGCCGCCCCCGGCAAACACCCACCGCCACCATCTGGTCGTGGCCGGCGAGTGCCTGCAGCATGTGGCCGACCTGGCGCGGGCGGCGTCCCGGCTGCGCGCCTTGACCGTACCCGGCGGCTGCCTGCTGGCGACCCTGCCGTTCCGCCACCGCGCCGCCCACACCCATGCCCGGCCGGAGAAGTCGGGCGGCGGCCTCGACATCGGCTGGGACATCCTGACCCAGTTGCGCGCCGCCGGGTTCGTCGACGCCACGGTGCTGCTCTACTGGTCCAACGAGCTGGGCTACCTCGGCGGCCACAACTTCATCGTCAAGGCGACCGCATGATCGTGCGGGCGCGGGCGCCGTTGCGGCTGGGCCTGGCCGGCGGCGGCACCGACCTCAGCCCGTTCTGCGACGAGTACGGCGGGGCGGTGCTCAACAGCACCATCGACCGCTACGCCTACGCCTTCATCGAGCCGTCGCCAGACCGCCACCTGCACTTCGCCGCCCGCGACCTGCTGATCGAGGAGCGGCTGGAGCCGACCGAGGCGGCGCTGGCCGGCGCCCGGCTGGCGATCCACGCCGGGGTATGGCGGCGGATGGCGGCGCAGGCGCCGGGGCTGCCGCCGCTGCGCGTCACCACCTATGTCGACGCGCCGGCGGGATCGGGCCTGGGTTCATCCTCGGCGCTGGTGGTGGCGCTGGTGGAGGCGTTCCGCACCCGGCTCGGCCTGCCGCTGGGCCTCTACGATGTGGCGCACCTGGCGTTCGAGGTGGAACGGATCGACCTCGCGCTGGCCGGCGGCAAGCAGGACCAGTACGCGGCGGCGTTCGGCGGCACCAACTTCATCGAGTTCCTGGCGCATGACCGGGTGATCGTGAACCCGCTGCGCATCTCGCGCGGCTTCGTCAACGAGCTGGAAGCCTCGCTGGTGATCTGCTTCTCCGGCGTGTCGCGGCGCAGCGAGGCGATCATCGAGGGCCAGCAGCGCAACATGATGGACCATGCGGCCACGGCGATCGACAGCCTGCATCAACTGAAATCCGACGCGATCGAGATGAAACAGGCGTTGCTGCGCGGCGAGATCCGGCACATGGCGGACATCCTCAACCGTTCCTGGACGGCCAAGAAGCGCACCGCCGACGGCGTCAGCAGCCCCACCATCGACCGGCTGTACGAGGCGGCGATGGCGCATGGGGCGCTGGCCGGCAAGGTGTCGGGGGCCGGCGGCGGCGGCTTCGTCATGTTCATCGTGCCGCCCGAGGACCGCATGGCGCTGATCCGGGCGCTGAACGAAACCGGCGCGCAGGCCAGCGCCGTGCATCTCACGTCGGAGGGCGCCGAAAGCTGGGTGGTTTCGGCTTAGTCACGATTGCCCTTTTGTCCGTCAAACGCTATCGAGGTTGCGCAAGCGCGCCCGCAATGATGTGGGCGTCGAAACGACTTGTAGGGAAGCTGATGTTCAAGAAACCGGCTAATTTCAAGCGCGCGCCCAACTTGAAACAGGGCCTGAGACAGATCCTGGGAGCCACCGCCGTCGCCGCCGCGACCCTGCTGGCCGGGCAGGCCGTGACCACTCCGGCGCGCGCCGCCGACAGCGTCGAGGTGCTGCATTGGTGGACCTCCGGCGGCGAGGCGGCGGGCCTCAGCGTGCTGAAGAAGAAGCTGGAAGGCGAGGGCGTCACCTGGCACGACGCGCCGGTCGCCGGTGGCGGCGGCTCGGCGGCGATGACCACGCTGAAGGCCCGCCTGACCGCCGGCAACCCGCCCACCGCCTCGCAGATGCTCGGCTACACGATCACCGACTTCGCCCAGCAGGGCGTGCTGGCCGATTTGTCCGACGTGGCCGCCAAGAACAACTGGAACGCCGCCATCCCCAAGGCGCTGCAGGCGTTCTCGGTCTACCAGGGCAAGTGGGTCGCGGCCCCGGTCAACGTCCACTCGACCAACTGGATCTGGGTCAACAAGGCGGTCATGGACAAGCTCGGCGCCACCGCCCCGACCAACTGGGACGAGCTGGTGGCGCTGCTCGACAAGGCCAAGGCGGCCGGCGTGGTGCCGCTCGCACAGGGCGGCCAGGCCTGGCAGGAGAACACCATGTTCGAGAGCGTGGTGCTGACCACCGGCGGGCCTGACTTCTACAAGAAGGCGTTCCTCGACCTCGACCCCGCCGCGCTGTCCTCGCCCACCATGAAGACGGCGTTCGAGCGGATGGCCAAGCTGCGCAGCTACGTCGATCCGAACTTCCCCGGCCGCGACTGGAACCTCGCCACCGCCATGGTCATCAAGGGCGACGCGCTGATGCAGGTCATGGGCGACTGGGCCAAGGGCGAGTTCGTCAACGCGCACAAGCAGCCGGGCGTCGACTTCCTGTGCTTCCGCTTCCCCGGCACGCAGGGCACCGTCACCTTCAACGCCGACCAGTTCGTGTTCTTCAAGCACGGTGACACGCTGCAGCCCGCGCAGGTCGAGATGGCGAGCGCCATCGAGGACCCCGCCTTCCAGTCGGCGTTCAACGTCATCAAGGGCTCGGTGCCGGCGCGCACCGACGTGTCCGATGCTGCGTTCGACGCCTGCGGCAAGAAGGGCATGGCCGACCTCAAGCAGGCGATCGCCTCCAACCAACTGTTCGGCTCCGAGGCGCAGGGCTACGGCGTGCCCGACGCGGTGCAGAACGCGATCTCCGACGTGGTGACGCGGCTGTTCAACGGCCAGATCACCAGCGACCAGGCGGCGACGCAGTTGCCGACGGCGATCAACGCGGCGAAGTAGCCCGAAGCGGCGCGGCCGGGGCAACCCCGGCC